>OOFT01000016.1_pt1 | contig 33622 bp, 66 predicted proteins | sample 1670301 | NCBI WGS metagenome assembly OOFT01 (sample SAMEA98140918, study PRJEB22522) | marine metagenome | biome: marine biome; feature: marine water body; material: sea ice | place: Arctic Ocean | collected 11-Sep-2015 | depth 0.3 m
AGACACAACATTAGTAGACTTCAGTTTGCAAGGCATCCCTACATTAGGGTTTTGTGCCGACACCAACGTGAGCTTCAGCAATGCGACAGTGCTTACCAGTACCGACAGTACCACCTTTATCATAGGTAGTGCTTGTTCGTTCATTTTAAATATACCTCATATATGAGTATCCAAAGGAAAGAAGCCAAAATTACTCCAATCCAATAAGCAGTTGATAACTTCATTCTTCTACTCCGAAATGTTGTTTAATTCGATATCCAGCCATCCAACTTCCTCGTTCTGCACATTTGTCTGCTTCAGCAGCACATTCCTGAACAATCAAATCGGCGAACTTTTCGACATCACACCAATCTTCAATGTCTACTTCTGCTTGCTCGTCCCAGCAGGACTTACTAAATAATTTTTGGATTAGTTCTTTGTTCATTCTTTAACTCCGATTAGCAAATCCATTTGATCTTCAAGCTCTGCCATCCTGTCCGAGCCAACAGACCGTGCGCCGATGAGCATGCCGTTGTAGTAGTTAGAAGTTTGGCGATCACGTTCTTCTAAATATTCGTTGAGCAATTCACTAAATTTCATTCTTTAACATTTGTCTCTGCGACAATCAATGTAGCTTCGATAGCTAGTTCTCTAATTCGTTCGTTCATTTTTTATTTCTACTATCTACAGTAAATGGCTTTCCGAATAGATTGCGATTAGGTTCAATGCCCTCTGATATATTTGTCAATACGCAAGGTATCGGCGCATGTGGGTTTATTGCAAACATTGTGTTGAGTCTTGGTAGAGGTTCAGAAACGCTGAAATGTTCTTTAACCATTTGAGCAATCTCTGGAGGGGTACATTGTCTTTTAGGACCAAGTGGACCACCAGACCAATATCCACCATTCACGATAACCCGACTACATTCCTGAACAATCAACTCGGCGAACTTTATCTCACGCTCCCACCTATCACTTTGGGCATTACTTTCCAACCACTCATCTGTCTCAAAGATTAGTTCTTTAATTCTTTCGTGCATCATTGTCCCTTAATAAGGATCTACAAAGCGCATACGTATATGCATCCATCTTCACAAATGGATCTATAATAAGTGAATCAAATTCTAATCCTCTTATATTATCATTAGCTAACATGAACCTATGTTTGATACCATTCGCCTCGACTGTTAAATCACTATAACGATATTTCAAGGTGTCATTCTTTGGATCATTGTTCTTGATAAACTGTTCGAATGCATTCTTTGCTCTGTCAATTGTCCGATGGACATGCAGTATGTTTGTTCGCTTGTTCATCTCATCACAAATCCGAAAACATCTTATTCTCAAATTGTGTCAGATATGATCGTGCATTCTGAAAGTCTCGGTCATACAAAGCACGTTCAATCATCATAAAGTCAGTTCGAAACTCTCCAAAGATTGCTTCAATCACTTGACGCTTGGTACGATCGACGGCCTCGCTCAATGCATACTCATTACCCAGTGTTTCGAGTTCAGAGACCCAAGCCTGAGAACCAAGAGTAACACTGATGCGATATGCCTTGGCGACTCCATCGGCGCCTGAATACTTTTCTAGAGTATCAGATTTAGCTGAGAACACATCTTTGAACAGAGGTGAGAACCCTTCAAATACTGTGCGCTCACCAGTATCTTGTGTTGTAATTGCTTTAACTAGTTGACTCATTCTTTAACTCCAAAATGTTTTTTGATATTTCGTTTAACAGCAAGACCACTGTAATGGTAATGTCTTTCGGGAAATAATTCAGCACATTCTGCCACAATCAACAGGGCGAACTTTTCCATATTGTTATTCCATGAGCGTGATGCAACATCGAATGGTTCTGGTACAATAGTGATACAAGCCTGTCTAGCAAGTAGTTTAATTCGTTCGTTCATATCAATCTCCTTGTGATTCTTTGATAAGATCATCAACCATTTTTGTTAATTCCGCCCTGTCACCTAGTCGTTCAGCCAGCATATCAAGTGCGGCCCAATCTTTACAATCACAAAGAAAGTTGAACCGTTCAGCGTCAGTTATTACTCGTTCGTTCATAGTGCAGCCCCTGGAAGTTTGCAGTCTGCGGCATTGCCACACCACACCTGCTCCGCCACACCTTTAAGACCTTTTTCATCTACAGCGCCCACACCCTTGACCACGACATAGCCTGTAACGATCCAGCCGCCGATGATCAGCGCAAATACCGCAAAAAAGAACCAAGGGAAGATTTTACTAAGAATTGAGTGCGTTCTGTTTCTCATTTTTCTACTCCTATTGTAGATATTAGTTTGTCCATGATGCAGCTTCTTTAAGTTCGCTATAGTTCTTCATGACGAATGTGTATGTCTTATTATCCAGGCCTGTTGAGATACGAGCACGAGAATCAAACATATTATAATGTCCACTCGAGCGAACGTCTTCATAGCACTTCCAAGCAAGTATCTGTTGTTTTGTGAATGTAGTCATCTTATATTCCTATTAAGGTTTTAATATGAAGGCGAAGTAGAATGCCATTGGACTGAATATGATAGCACCGACTACTGCGGCACTTATGAGGTCTTTGATAAATGATAACATTGTAACTCCTGTTTGTTTCTCTCTATGAAGCCAGTATACCACGAAACGATACCCTATGCAAGCGTAGGGTTATTATTATGTTGTGAATTTACCACAGTTTGTTCGTCTATACGGACGATTTTAAGCAGCTTTAAGGATGCAGCCCTGGCGTTTGCCCATGCTTGGGTATCAAACTCCGCTGGGACCGTATGGAGGAGTCTACGATCACCATCTTCCAAGACCCCTATTATACACTTGATCATAATAATAGTACCTTAGTATTACCTAAACCCATTGGCGAAAACGTAGTCGGCGACCTCTCGCTGACCGTCGTAACCGCTATCCCAGATCTTCTGAGGAGGTTGAAAGCGGAATGCTACGTTGTCACCGACCCACCATCGTTGGACTAGTTCATCAGTACCTAGCAGTGCGAGTAGAATCGCATTGACCTCTTGCCTTAACATATTCATATAATTATCCCAACATATCCAGTAAGATAGTACCGACCCATATTGCAACTAATACTTCAATAATCATTGTAATCCTTATATTCCAGAAAATATCACCGAAATTTTATAATCTTAGCGGTCTTCGGTTTCAACACTTTGTCCACGACCTTCAGGTTATCATCCTGAGTCTTAGACTTAACTTTACTCGGTGTCTTCAAAAAATCCAACATCAATTCAAAACTATTCTTTTTCATACTACTGTCCTTAATTCATCAATTTGTTTTTGCAAAGCTGCAATTCTAACTTCTACTTGGGTGTTAGACTCTGGGTCTAACTCTCCACGAATTTCGCAGAGCATTATCATATCCTCGTATAATGACTCGATCATACAGTTTCCTCTTGGAAGGCTCGTATTGAATACACTGTTTCTGTCGAAACACCGAGAAAGTCTGCAATATCAGGTAGACTCATGGTAGTGTTTTCTAACAACTCTAGAACTTCTGTCATCAATGATCTCATAATATATTCCTTATTACACTACAGTGTAAGGTTTGTCCCACTTACCAATGCTGATAGACTGGTAGTGACTGCGGCAGAAGTAATCTGTCATAGAGTCGCTACGATCAAAAAACTCTGGACCCTTCATCGCATCTAACAACTCGGTCAAGAACTTCTTCGCCTTGCCTTCATACTGATCGTGGATCCAGTAAGGATTAACATCAATATAATCCTTGCCAAAGTTGATTGCGCCTTCTTTCAAGGTTACAGCAAGAGTAGAATGATTGCGAACAGAGATACTGCCCTTCATCTTGTACTTCTTCAAAATTGCCTTGATAGTAGGGGCAAGTTTAGATTTCATTTCTTGAGATACGTAAGCCATTGTTTGGTTCCTTTTCTTAACTGTTGATACTAGTATACCACAACTGTTGATCTTTGCAAGCATTATTTTCCATATTTGCAAAAATACAACAGTAGTACTTCAGTATTAAACCTTGATTCCAGAGTATACAAGAACCCGGCGCATCTCAGCGATAGACTCTGCCTGTGCACAAGACCCCAGCAGAGTCTCAAGGTAGCCTGTCATGAACGCATACTTGTCAATACCCCTGGACTCACACTCTACCATTTTGGTCTGAACAAAGTCTTTGACAAGCTTACGACGCTCCTGAGCGCGGTCAAGTGAGCGATTGAGTTTTTCGTTGGTAGAGAATTTAGTCATGACGGGTTCCTTTTCTTAACTGTTGAAGCCAGTATACCACAAAAAAATACCCCATGCAAGCATAGGGTTATTGAGTGTGGTAAAAAAGCAACTATCTCGCTTCACCCCAACAATTGCCAGTTCCAAGCGAAGTTCTAGTTAAGTATCTTAATGTAGCTTCACATTGTTCTTTAGTTGCATATGAATCCATGAGAATAGGTTCTCTTAAAAAAGGAGCATATTCAGTTCCAGATATATTCAATACGAATATTAATATCCAATTAGCCATTACTTCTCCTGGCGGTATACTTGCAACACGGTAATATCTGCTTGTTGCAATACAGCAATTCTTTCTCTAATTTCGTCAGCTTTGAGCAAAATCTCCATCTCCAATTGTTGTCTAGTAATCATCCTAGTAGGATTCATTATATCAGGAATCATTTTGTTTCTCCTGTGGCTCTTGCTGTGCCAAGGCTTCTTTGATTGCGGTGATGGTACGCCTAGGTGCATCGGAACCGCCCAACCGCCACACTGCTACTGCGCCACCTTGATGGACATGCGAAGGTGTGCCGAACAAACCTTCCAGCGTCTCAAGCGCCTGCTTTAGTGCTTCATCTTTAGTCATTCTGTTTTCTCCTGTTCATCATATTATCAACTGTATCATGATACTCAATTTCAGCAGCAGCAAAAGCAGCAGTACGAGCTAACAAGGCATCTGCACAGGCTTTGTCATAAGCATCACAAGCAGTACATTTAGCAGCAAGCTGAATACTATAGGCAGCATTTACATTATATTTCTCATTTGGTTCTCGCAGCACCATCTCGGTGTTTCCATGTTTGGTGGCGTTGGTTCGGATGATTTCTAGGTTGAAGTGGTCTAGTAGCAGGTAAATTGCCATGTCACGTTCTTCATCAGTATGATCACCACACCAAATCTGAAACATTCGTGTTTCTTCAACTGGATCGCCATTTGTATTCATCCATTGATCAATCATTATTATTTCCCCACGACTTTCTTACAGATAGATTTGAATTCGCGATTAGTCAACACGTTCTTCATCTGATTAACGATTGTAGATACGATTTGAATGTTCCCTGGAACATATCCCTTAGAACTATTAATACGATCAATACTCGGTGCATGACGATTACTTATTTTATGTGACAACCTTATGCCGGAAAGAGCGCAATATCTAGCTTCAGCAATTAACAATATTGTGGAAGCTTTGTCAAGGTTCCATTCAATTTTTCTAATTTTAGCGCCGGATTTCTGATCATTAAATTTACGGCCGGCGTACACATTCTTATCAGAATTTATACGAGCAACCTCTTGTATACGCTCCTTCTTATAGTAATCTGGAATTTGGGAAATACGTGCTTGTTTCTTTTGGTATAGTGCTTCTCTATTCTCTGCGTAATATTTCTTTTTCGAGGCCGATACTTTATCTTTATTCTCTGCGTAATATTTCTTTTTCGCGGCCGCTACTTTATCTTTATTCTCTGCGCAATATTTCCTTTGCGCGGCCGCTATTTTATCTCTATTCTCTGCTTTATATTTCTTTGCATATTCTTTTTTATCAACCATTATACACACTCCTTTAGGAACTTCTTAGTCAACGACTTCTCTAGTTTGTACGCCTCTTTCTCCCAAGGGTGTTTCTTATATGGCATATTGACACTATATGCAACACCATTGAATTGAGTAAATGTATCGCGATATGACAATTCTTTATTACGAAATTGACGCATGTGAACCATTTCGTGAGCAAGTGTTTCAATCATATCTTGCATTGGTAACGCACTATTCACGTCAATACTAAACATCTTGGGATTATTATAATTTTCCTCATCATCGTGGATAGAACAAAACCCATTGAAATCAGCTGTCATTTTAACGAATCTAATTTGCAGAAATGTGGCATTAATCTTACGTGTAGACAATAATTCCTGTATAAAATAATCAACAGCACTACGAAGCACTGTTTGATTTTTAGCGGGTACGTGACCATTGAAGTTGATTTTTATCATATGAATCTAGTATAACACAAAAGGATAACCCATGCAAGCGTAGGGGTATCGGCACTGTTGTATAAGAACAACATGTGTCAGTCTTCTAGTATGATTACTTTGGTGCCTGCATTGGAAGCGAACAGTTTGGCGCATGATAGCACGAAGAAAAACTGGACTTGATTTGCGTAGTAGACAGCGTATTTTTGTTTCATGAAGCAAGTATAACACAGATTTAGAATAACAACGAAATAACCCCACAAACTTTATGGGAATGTGGGGTTATTACAACATGGGGTTATGTACAGTAGTACTAAAGTATCACACTTCTGATAGGAACTCCGACCCCATAGGGAAGATTTGAGCGATAGCCCTTGCGCACTCCCTGGCTACGTCCATATGTTCCTTCTGGGTCCCGTTACCGGACCTCAGTTCGATAAAATGGATCCAACTTCTGATGGTCCCTTGCATATAGACTCGGGAGACCGTGTTACCCTCAGGTAGAATTGCCCTTGCCTGCTCCTTGGCGATACCCTTTTCAATCGCCTCAGCGTATGTAGTACGAACGTATTCAATTAGGAACTTCTGTTTTGCATCCCACCATGCAGCCAAAGCGGCGTCATCGGTTTCGACACTATTCTGGCGGTTCTTGGGGTCTTGCAAACGAGCCTCGCGCAACACAAAATCTAGGTCTTGCGTAGGGTCAGCGTAACGCTGGGAGAACTCTTGAAACGAGAATGAGCGATGGCGTAGAATCTGGCGGGCGATGTCTCTGGTGGTCGTGATTTCCATACAGGCACTAGCCATTTCCAAGGGGCTCCAGTGCTGATGCTTGACCAAGTACCGGATAAGTCGTTCACTAGTTTCCATGTTGAACTGTCCAGCGGGGTTGCTGACTTTGGCGCAAAATGCGATAAGATCTTGTACATCCTTAATTCCTTCATTAATATATTCGTCCGATGGACGACTGTAACTCACTAATTTAACTTGCATCTGTCTTCTCTATTCCTATTAATCGTTCACCTAGCTTCTTCGCCAGCTCTTCAGCAGCCTTCTTACTATTAACTACACTGATGACTCTAGCTGAGCCTACTTTATAAATTACGTTATATTTCATTATCGCCCCCTTCCAGTAGAACGTTTCTGTGGTTTGTTATCATTGACGATATTACGTACCGCTTGGTTGACCATCTTCGTGGCCTGTCCATGCTGTAGTCCTTGAGTCTCCAACTCTTTACGAGCTTTCTTCTTAGCCTTCTTGAGCAGTTTTTCCTGATGGTATCGCTCTGCGAAAGTCATATGCTCGATTTTATCGTTTTGTTCTTCGGTGGTCATTCTTTAATTACTCCCATAACCCAGTTCTCGGCACAATCTTCGGCGTAACCAAGTGAGTGTCCCTTGATAACCTCAGAATGCATTAAGTCTTTTTCATAGTACATCTCAACTATGTAGTCGAAATTCCCAGACACCTTTACTGTCGCTTGTCTATGGAGATTCTTATGTGGATCTGAGTAGAATGTACTCAGTGGTCTTGTATCTGTAATCATACTTTAAATCCTGAAAAATCTTTACGTTCATTTCGTCCAAATGTATTTAGTGGTTTATCTGGAATCATACTTTGGGGCGCACTATCTTGGATGAGACTCTGAGCAGATTGCTCCACATCATACAGTTTCATCTTCGCACGATCCACACCAATGATGAATCGTTTATTTGCAGTCGGGTCATTATACCTATTCTTCAATTGTTTTACCATCAATTGACCTAGTTTCTCCAACTCCTCAGTTGAGATAAGAGCGAACATAAGGTCAGCGGTAGCGGGAAGACCAAAACTTTCAGAAGTATCTTCCAGACCCACGTCGGTATTTGAGAATCCAGACCTTGTTGTCTGAGTCGCTGAGACGATAGGTACATCAAACTCTACAGCCAGACCACGCAGTTCCTCGGCGATCGCCTTGATATATGTGTAAGAATTAACAGCACCGCCTAGACCTTTCATGCGTGAGGACGCACATATATTCAAGTAGTCGATGAATATAATATCAGGGGTGAAGTTCTTCTTCAGGCGCAGATCATTCAACAAAGCACGAAAGTGTCCTGCATGAGCGGAACCAGTAGGATACTCTTTGACAAGGAACTTGCCCTGTGTCTTAGACGCGATCTTAGTAATCTTAGTCTCGAACATATCTTTAGACAAGTTTTCCAACTGGTCAATTGCGACGTTCATCAAGTTAGCATCAATACGTTCTGCGATACGTTCTTCTGCCATCTCCATTGTAATGTACAATACGTTCTTACCTTGAGTAAGCATGTTAGCACCAACAGAACACATGAACAAAGATTTACCGACACCAGTACCGGCAAGACATATATTCAATGTCTTGCGAGGCAATCCACCCTTCGTCATCTTATCAAACATATCCAGACCGAATGGAATACGCTCTTCTACCCTATGATAGAAGTCATAACGTTGTTCAAAATTGTCCAGATAATCATGACCGATATTAGGATCAAAGGAGATAGATAATGCATTTTTCAGGATCTCCGGTATAGCATTGGGAGTAAGGTCTTTTACCTTACCGTCAATGATTTGGATAGACTCCATGATCGCCAAGTAGATAGCACGATCACGACACCATTTTTCAGTAGTATCATACAACCACTTCTCATCAAGTTTCACCTCAGTCGGTGCAGAGATTTGCTCAACTACATCAATTGTCTCTGAGTCTATCTTATCACCATTCTGAATATCGATCAGTAAAGATTCCTTGGTCGGAATCGTGTTGTATTTCTCAAGGTGGTCGGTGATATGCTGAAACACTGTCTTATTAGCAGCATCAAAATATTCACCACGTAAGAAGGGAGAAACCCTCCTGACGTAGTTTTCATCACTGAGTAAGTTCTTTAGAACTGTTAGTTGTATCTGTTCGTTCATCTTTACCAATTCGGAAGTCGTTCTGTTCAATAGTGTCTTGTAAAATATGGGATAGGATGTCTCCTATATGATTATTAAAGTCTGTGTCATATTGTAACACATTTTCTTCAAAATCACCAGCCTCAAGAATCTTATAGTCGAACTTCAGAGTAGCTTCTTCTTTACTAGCAGATTCTCTGATACTGATCTTACCATAGGTATAGACCACATCTGACCACACACCGGTCTTGATGCGAACTGCCCAATTTTCAGACATGGAGTTTTCCATGAATACATAATCTTCACTCGTCATCAGTCAACTCCTCTGGAACTGCAATCAGATCAGAATCAGCGTCTTCCATCATTGAACGATGTCCCATTGTAAACATGTCAGACACTGCCTTGTGGAACCCTTTATCTTTCATCAGATCTTTCCAGAAAGCACCAGACTGTGTGTCTTTCTCACGAACCTTGCCACCGATCAGTTCACCAGTCTCGACATCAACCAACTGATACCAACCATTAGAAGGTTTTATGACGTGGCCAGTCTGTACCGCGATATCTAACAGACCAGAATACTTCTGAATACCACCATCGTATGATACTGAGACTGGGATCTTAGATTTCTCACGCACGTAACGAGACTTCTCAACGTTAATGATAAAGTGATAACCCTGGATCTCTGTACCGACCTTGTCTTGTTGACGACCGATAATCCAGATGTTGTCTGCAGAGTAATAAATTCCTGTACCGCCAGACACGATTGCCTTGGGGAACATACCGATTTCCATGTAGGTGTGATTGACCACAACCATAGGAATATCTTTCATTGTCAAGTATGGAGTAACCATACGGAACAGACCCTTCAATGCCTTTGCGCGAGACATGTCTGCGACAGACTTTGCGTTCAAGGCATCTTCAAGTTCTTTCTTGGATGCAAGATTACCGACGGAGTCAATTATAATAATCACACGCTCACCACGCTCAAGCGCAGCAAGTTGGTTTACAATATCGAACTTCAATTGCTCAACGTCGGTAATTGGGGTATGGAGAACACGTGAGGTGTCGATTCCAAATGAAGTGAAGTAGTTCTGTGGAGTACCAAATTCAGAGTCATAGAACAGTACAACACCGTCCTCATATTTATCCAAGTATGCTTTTGCCATTAGCAATGAGAAAGCAGTCTTAAAGTGTTTTGATGGACCAGCAAGTACAGTAAGACCAGAAGTCAGACCACCGTCGAGTTTACCACTCAGTGCGACGTTGACCATAGGTACAGCGGTAGTGATCTGATCTTTTTCGCCAAAGAACTTGGACTTGTTTAGTTCTGATGTGAACTCGATCTTTGAGTTCTTTTTAAGTTTTTGAAGTAGTGACATTATATAATTCTCCTAAGAATAACATTCATTATACCATAGATTGGACGTTTTGGCAAAACATTTCTGGAGTCATTGCCTTGTCGTCCACATAATAAGTTGATGAGTAAGGTTTTCCATACTTGATCTCATCGTACGGAACCTTGTGCTTGGTTAACCATACCTCTGTGATTTCTGCAACATCTTGGATGATCTTTACAAGATTGCCGTCATGTGTTACCATACGACGACTGGACAGAATAGTGATACTGTATCCAGCATCACTGAGTTTTTGCATACCCTCAATTACAGGAACATTGGGTGCTGCTCGACCATACTTTTCATACGTATCTATCTCAGAGTGATTCGGAAAACAGATCGTATCGTCCAGATCAAAGACTATGGAACGATGTTTTGTCGCTGAAGTATTCATTTACCCTTTCCTCAAAGCGCTGTTGGCGCATAATATTATCTGAATGAAGTGGGATGCATGTTGCAAGTAGTACTACACCACCTTTGACCGCCAAGTCATAGTCCACAGCATACTTCTTACACATACGTTTAAATATACGTGCCATATCTTCCTGGCGTGCATACGGGATATCTGCAAGTAAGTGATTGTATCCTAATACCAGATCTTGAGCCAATTTAGACCAGTCATACATATTATCACCCATTGTGCCGGTAAGTGTACCATACTCGCCACGAGGATCGATCAGTGCGATTTTATCATTCTGAGCATTATATAGTATATTACCGAAATGTAAATCGCCGTGCATAGATTCAGCAGGCATACACTTGCGGTAAATCTCATTTGCGTAATTGATGACTTGATCTTTAACTTCATAAGCGAAAGCAGTGTCACTCAATCGCTTCTCAGCTTTATCGACCCAGATGATTTTGCAGTTTGTACTGAAGGTGTATACGTTAGAATCACGGCCGCGATCAGCTCTGTGCCCGGCGTGATGGAAGTATGTGCTAATGACATGAAATACCTTTTCGATGATATATTCCCACGTAGACAGTGGAAGGTCTTCATACATCAGCATATCAGACAACAACATACCAGGCTCGTAAGATAAAGTCAATGCATTATTATTATCTATGAAACGAGGTACGAATAACTGTTGACGCCAGTCTAATTCACGATACCAGATACGTTCCGACTCGATTGTCTGTATCGCTTCAATATTATGATAGTCCGGTCGTTTATGTATTAGATTCAGTTCAGCGTCATAGGTTATCGTATTGAACACACGACTCTTCAGTGATAGTAGCGACGCACATGTCTTGTAGTATGAACTGATCTCACCAATATCATACCATTGTTCAGTAACTATCTTTTCGAACTTATATCCATAGTTAGATAATGCAGCAGAGATATCATACTCACCTGCACTGTCTGCAAGCGCACCCATCAAACGAACAGTATCATAGAATGAGTATAATCCGACTAGAGCTACTGAATTGGGACGAGTCTCTGTAGGTTTATCGTAGAATATGTTATGCATAACATCCCACATACACCAGTTATGATGATCAGATACTTTCTTGGTCAACAAGAAGTCTGTTCCGAGAGGAAGTTCTTCTTCCAAGATGATTGCATCACCTAACCATACCACTGTCGGGATAGACGTATCTTTCAGTAACATCGCACCAATCTGAATAGCATCACGAGGTCCAGTTAAGATTTCCTGTTTAACGTATGATATATTAAGCTTACTCCAACGACGAGCAGTATACTCACGGATGTCGTTGAATGCACCATCTACAATAATGATTTCTGCAATGTCTGCTTCTTCAGAAACTTTTTCCAGGATAAAGTCGATGCAAGGTTTACCATTAACACGAACCATCGCTTTAGATTGATTATTTGATAATGGTCGCAACCTAGTCGCCTGACCAGCGGCAGGAATGATTAAATTAATCTTCATGTATAGTTACCTTTACACCACATTCTTCGAACATGGATTTTGTGAATTCGAATGATTCATCCCATCTAGGGTTGACACCAAACGCTGCTTGTGGGATATGTACATGTGTGATACCAACCTGAATGATACCCTTAGCACACTCAGAACAGATTGGGAGACCCCAAACATAGAGTTGACCACCTTGACATTTTACACCATTTAGGGTGGCATTGTAAATGGCATTCATCTCTGCATGAACAACGTATCTATACTTAGTAGGTCTATCCTCATACCTATACGCAAAGTCAAAGACTCCACGTGGAAATCCATTAAACCCCTGTGATAAAATCTGACCATGATCACCTACAATAACCGCACCAATTTTACGTGATGGATCTTTGCTCCATGATGAAACTTCCTTGGCGAGTTGTATATATCTCTTGTGCCAGTTAGACGTTTCGATATGCATATTCAATTGCTCTTTCAGATTCTAATTTCAGGGGACGACTCTCATACCAGTTACCATTATCAGCATCAACTTCTTTACAGATTTGTGCGATCTCTACTGACGTGATAGGATATTTTTGTTTGATTGCATTTGCCGCAACCGATACCATCAGGGAATACATCTTGGAGTACCAACCTGTCTCAGAGATGGTCATATAATCTGCAATAAGTTTACGACTGACGAATGGACAGTCGCGGTAAGAAGACCACTTGATCTTGGAACGGTTTTCCATTTGATTGCGGCGATGCTCAATTACTTTTGACTGTAGATCATCGGGGAGTCTATCAAAGAACGAGTTACCGATTACTGCATTTTCGGTATACTCGTGGTTACTCATTAATAGTTTAGGATCAATATACTCACCGATATTAGTGAAAATAAAGTTGTGAGCATTAGGATACGTCGCAGGAACAAAATACATTCTAGACAGGTCTTTAGTCTGCTTGTCTCCGATTGATTCCAACTCTGTGTTGAGGGCGTACCAGAAGTGACGAATTTTGCCAGACGCAACTGGTCCTGTAAGAGGGAACACAAGTCTGAACTTCGGCGTATCCAATGTACTGCTAGCAGTACTGTAACAAACATAATACCAATTACCAAAACGATTACGGAGTTCATCTTCTAAGTTTCCTTCAAATTTATGGTCATCTACATCAACAGCAGCCCAACTTGACCATTCCATCACACCCTTATTAGAACGAGTCGTATTGGGATGATATATCGCAGGAGACATTAGAGGAGAAGACTTTTTATTCTCTCCACGTTTTGCCTTGTATCCTGGAATCTTAGACAGGTCGTACAACATCTTTTCAAACGCAGACCAGTCTTTCAGGTCTACACGTTTATCGGTTTTGTTGTCAAAGAGGGATTTGAAGATGGTGACTGAGTACATAATATAGTTATTATACCACAGCTACTGCATAATGTAAAGCTTTATTCTAAACAGCTGTAGTTTGCGTTATTTGGGATGATGCTTACTGAGGTTCCACTAATAGGCGCAATATTATATGGAGTAGTACCTTTGGGTAACGAAAACTCGATAGTAAATGTAAACTGATATCCTTGAGCACCTATACGTCGGTTAGATTTCTCTTGAGCGTCTGCTTTAGTGACACCCTTGGACTGGCATCGAACTCTTGCGGTTATCTTACATACATCTTCAAACTTGGGGATAGGTTTTTTACCCTGATCCTTCATCGCAGCATTTAGTCCTAGAGGATCTTTATTACCCATCAGGTAGAATCCGTGTGTACCAACGTTGATATAGTAGGTATCCTTCAGGTTATAGTATTTGGTCATGGAGTTAGCAGGAAGGACTAACTTAATATCAGGACATGTCTTCAGATCAAACTCGTATCTTTCGCGTAGAGGTATCTTCAACATTTCCCTTTCCCATACAGCACCTCTGTCGGCAATGTTATAGATCGGGATACTCCACTTCTTATTGATCTCGTCTAATACACCAGAGTTCTTGGCAAGCTCAGCAAGGAATTTCTTTTCAGTTTCATCGTGATCGATATCACCAAATTGCCAATGAGGTTTAGAGTTGGCGTATGCCTTAATAACTAAACTCCCACCAGCAGTCGGAGATATCTTTAATTCACATCCAGCTTTTTGACCACGAACTGTCAGCATTAAGTCGGGGCGTGTATGCGATGCGCCTGCGGTGATGCCATCTGACAAACCAAACTTCTTAAGAAACTTGGTTGTATTTTCTTCATAGACGAACCCTTGCTGTGCTGCCATTACTATATCTCCTATTAATGGCAGCTATTTATTAGAAAAATTCTTCCAAGGAGTTGCCGCCGCTCTTAAATGCTTCAGACCATGATATAATCGCTTCCCATCTAAACTTATCGCCTTTGCCAGTAACCCATGAAGGATCTTCTTTCTTTACCAGTTTAACATAGCCGGGGAACTCTGATGCAAGCGACTCCAAGCATTTTCTCTGTAAGTCAGTAGTTCGAAACACTGAGTTGCCGCCAGGCTTACCGTGAGGATGATTAAAAGCATATTTGAAAATAACGGCATTCTTTACTCCCTTTGTAAGTAGTGCGAGGGTTGCATAGAAATCCTCATACAACTTAATTTCTTTATTCTTTTGATACATTCCGTCAAAGCGAACTTCGTGCTCGCGCATAGAGACAGGATTGATACCATAGCAAGAGTAAGAACGAGCAACTTCTTTAAAGTCTTCTAGAACTCGATTATTTCCACCTCGGTCGCTGATACCGACCCAAGGATACTGATCTAACATTGTCTCAACCATGTTGAGCATGTCTTTCCAGCCGTCTTCTGTGATCTCAGATAATTTAAGATCAGCATCACGTTGCATGAATACACAACTGTCATCTACGATAAGAACCTTTTCGTCCTTAGCAAAGTCTACCACACGTTGGCGTACATCGGCAATACCATCGGTGTCACCCAGATCAATAATACGTGCTGATGGATTATGTTTAGTTAATTCTGCAACTCGGTCGGAACGTGCAGCCAATACTGTCATGTCTTTGACGAACTGCGGCATGGTATTATAACACTTCTGATTTTCCTCACGCATGTGAGTAGGGATAACAATGATCATTTCGGTTTCTTCGATTTACGTTTAGATTTATTTTTCTGCTTCTCTTCTTCTTCTTCTTTTTCTAGCCTAGCAAGAACAGCATCTTGATATTTATCTTCTCTAGAATTAATATCAGTTACATTAACATCCCACTTATTTAATTTGTGGTATAGTTTAGTATTTCTGAAACTAGAAGTATCCATTAAAAGAAATCCTCAAGTGATGATGCAACCGCATTAGCTTCTGGATGATACTTATTCAGCATATCAACACCACCCTTCTGGGCACAATGTTCATACCACTCACGTGATGTCCACATCCCAGGAGATACACCATTCCAACCAGCACGCCAATCAGCATGTTCCTTATTCATTCTGCGAGACTCGACGAAGTCTTTGCGGATATGTTCGTATTCCCATGAACCCAACTCCAACATGTTCTCACGGAAGTAACACACCAGAGTACAACGATCAGATTCTTCAATAGGTGAAGTGATCGCAGAATTACCGTGCATGCCTTCATGGTTGTTCGCCAAGAGAAGGTCTCCAGGGCGGACATTAACTGCAATACGAAACTCAGGAAATGTCAGATATGCACCAGTCCAAGCTTTACCTTCAGGTCCGGTCAATGCAGCAAGGTTTGAGAAACCCTCGGACAGATCACCAGCATCACGGTGTGCCGCAGTACGGAAGTTCTTGTTGACTGTGATCGTAGTGAATACACTGTCAGGAACTAGGAAACGAGGATCTAACTTATCCGCAGCACGTTTCTGTGCAGCATACTTTCCAGGAACCAATTCACGGAAGTATTCATTTAATCGCTTCAGGTAAGGAAATGCCAGTTCCCACTTGGCATTCGCCGCAGAGTACGATGTTACGCGACCATACGGAAACCGAGGATAGCGATCATAAAACCCAGCAACTCCAGAGTTGACTGCGGCAGCATAAGAAGTGTCTGAAATAAATTTTTCATAAATGTCCTTTGTACGTTCCAATTGAACTTCTTTAGATAGAGTACACATTTGAGTAACCCACTGATCGAACCAGTTACCATATTCCAGACCAGCTTCTTCAACTGCACCACGACGCCACACTACACCACGAGTCTCGTCTTTAACTTGACCTGCTGCATGTGTAGCACGGATATGTTCAATGTGCTGGGCGTCACTAGTGTCGTCTTCATATAGAGTAGAAGTTTTATCGGTCATAAAATGACGCAGGATATCGAACTCCACTGCCTTAACGAAGTCGCGAGCACCAGTAGTTTCACCACGAGGACCCGCAGCAAGACCACGATTAGTCTGTGGTTGTGCTGCATCTACCAGACCAAGATATGCTTCAACATACTCTTTCTCGGTAAATGCATTCTTGCGGAACTTGAAAATCAACCGACTTTCGTCATGAGGATCTTCGCCGTAGGGGGTTGGTGCATAGAAGTCGCAGTCTTCGTCGATAATCTCATCGTAATGAGACTCGTCAATAAACTGACCAGTAACTTCTTTGACATCTACCTTAGTACGAGCGACTATTACTTTAACCATTACTACTTTCCAAATCTAATACGACATCAGTTCCGTCAATATAACAACCGATAACCCTTCGCCTACCACCATCATCCATTATAACACAAGTACGGATTTCTGGATACGTTTTATTTATCGATCCTGTATCTTGAGATGCCATCATAGTTTCACGCCATGCATCAAGTAACTTATGTGAAAGTGCATATGCATCCATTATAGATCACCTGAAATACGGTTCTCAGATTGGTATACGTCGAACGCACCACCTGGATAGCGAGATTCTAACTTGCGAACGTTCTCTGCAATAACTTCGTTGGGATCAAGGTTCAACGCACGACATGCATTCATCCAGTACCACATGATATCACCAAGTTCACGTTTCATGTGAAACACATTGTCTTCATTGAACTCTTTACCTTGAAAGATGATCTTCTTGGGAATCTCATTAAACTCACCACACTCGGCAGACATACCAATTGCAGCAGTCATCAGGAGAGAGAAGTTGTATCCAAGGTTGTTATTAGTTAGTTCAGACATACGACGCTGCATATGGTCATAGACATTACTCTCTTTTGATGTAACGCCCTCTACGAACTTTTGGTATTGGTTTAGGTCAACGTGCTTTGTCATTATATATTCCAGTGTGTAATGTATTATTATATCACAAATTCGTCATCTTTGCAAGCACAATCTGTGCACGCTTGGATGGTAATTTGGTAAGAAACCCCGTTTTACGACTTACATCGTATGGTGGAGTTAGTCCTTTACTTAGGTATTGGTCAGCAGTGGTGTCGTAGCGCTCTCCAGTAAGATTATCAACTATCCACCAATGTACTATGCCATTCGGATCTCGCCCACATGCTGCTGAGTAGTTACCTTGAGATTTGATACTGTGATACAATGCTTCAGATGCGACGTAACAGTGACCGAACATTGGATTTTCAGCATTCTCAGCACGGTACTCCTTTTTCAATAGATCAGGAGTTAAACACTTCTGAATCTGTAGCATCAGTTCTTGTATCATCGTATAATATCAATCTTATCCATAGACTCGGCGTTCCAGATCTCCTGTTCTGATCGGATACGTCCATCACTCTGCAATGTATCGTAACGACTAGTCGCCTTACGTTTCCACCACTCGGTAATGTTACTCAGGTAATGCTTGTCATAGTTTTCTTTGTTAGGAATCAACTTATCAGCTTGACCCAGCAAGACCTCACGACTATTCTCGTAACCATATGCGGACATGTAGAAACGTTTCTGTGTTGTGATATCGGTGCTGGACTTGACTGCATCTGCAAACTGTTGATACTTATCAATGTCTTGGTTCTTCAACGCACGTTTGATATCACCAACCATCATGGTCTGGGTCTTTAGTTTACGTGAAGATGTGCTCTGCGGAAGTAGTGGTTGACCAGCGTTACGGATCTTGAACCAATCATTCATCTCGTTGTAGAACTCGTCTGACAACGTCAACATAAACTTACTCTCGGTGTCACCAGTATGTCTTAGAAATGGTTTGAGACCATCATATTGACTAGTTCCTTTGATACTACCATACAAAGAAGTAGTTTCAAACAAACATGTATCCATCTCAGGATACTTCTTATTAATCATCTCACGCACTTCATGAGAACAACATATCAAGGTCAGCAACTTACCACCAAGATAGTTGAATCCGAACGGTTGAGCGGGAACAATGATATAACCCATCATAGCATGACGATTGAATATAGTCAAGTCAGGCACTAATCCCAACCAATCGTTGCGTGGTTTAGAGTTTATCAAGGGGGATGCGAGTTTAATGAAACCAACGAACTTCCGAGTATTCTTTTCACGGATACCCAACTTTAGTTCTTTGCCCGGACTATTCTCATATGTGAACGATGCTGTCATTTCTAGCATAGTATCAAACTGAGCGGAGGGTAATACCATAACCTCAAAGTCCATGTCATTTGGATGCATAGTAAAGTCGCTGAACATATCTTGCTCAAAACCATAACCATCTAAGGTCGCCGGCATTGAGTTAATACGCTCGATCTTCCTCATGCGGAAGTATTCTTCTATCTTAGTGAACTTGCTCATATAGTTGATGAACTTATCACCAGCATATATCGCATCTTCTTTATTTAAATCTATCATCCAAAAAACTCTTCAAGTGTATTTTTATCTTCCAAAGACCAACCGATCGCATTAAGAATGAGGTTCAGCGGGTCAACGAAAGATTTGTCAAACTGCATATCATAATCAACGTATTTAAGCAGACCCAACTCTTCAGGAAACTTATCTGTAAATGATATTATATTCTCTTTTATGGGATTTGGCAAGCGCATATAGCAAAACTTGATCTTCTCACCATTCTTGATCAACGCATACTTTTTTTGCAGACCATTTTCCTTGATGTGATGATTATATAGCAAAGAACCACGTACATGAATTGGTGTAGACTTCTTATAGATTATCTTACGATCAGCCCAACTGACAATATCACTGACACCACGAGGGAAAGATATCTGTTCTGGAGAAAGCGACCGGAACTCGTTACGGAAGTTAGTAACAAACGTGCGTACATCACCCTCATCGCCGTCGATCAGCAACTTAAAGACCTCCATGAACTTATCACGACATACCCCTGGAGTAGAAGACTTAACTGCCTCGATACCCATAACCTTAGTCTGCGCCTCTTTGTATTGAACACCCTCATTGTTCCACACGTTCAGAATGTATCGCTTCTTTGCAACCCAGATTGCTTTGTCTGAGATACCTTCACGTTTCATGACCATGCGGTTTTCATATCCACCTAGTTTATCATACAGTTTAGCAAACGCACCATCCAAGATAGGAGTGAATCGTTCTTCACATACACTGTCCAAGAATCGCACTACCTTTTGCGTATCAGGTGTATCACCAAGGAACTTCTTAACGAATGGACCAAAGTTCAGATACAACGAGTCGGTGTCCATTGCGATAACATAATCAGTTTCAGATGTACCCATCGCTTTGTTCATGAAGTCATTGACTGCACGTTCTGCCCAACGGATAATTAACTGACCAGACAACGTGATAGACTCGGCGATACGGTTGTCGTAATACCTGAAGTACTGATTACCCATCGCACCATAAAGTGAGTTTAGTAGAATCTTAATCGCCATCTGTTGACTATCACCCTGAGAGATCTCGCGTTCTAAGCGTAACTTCTCACTCTTATTAGAAGGGTCTAAGTTGACCTTAGCCTGTTTGTTCTCCAACATCTGTTTCTTGATAGTGACACGTTCTTTATAGAAGGCGTCAATGATGATAGGTAACTCACCTTGGAATGATGTATTAAAGTGAATACCAGCGGCAGACATTGCAGAGTTGGGTATGGTGTTTGGCGTATTGGTATCATCCAGACAACGATCCACATCAACTCCAGGAGTTATGCCGTCGATAATAGTATCAGGACCCATGTTCGACTGGATAATGATAGAAGGATACAGTGAGTTCAAGTCGAACGAGACGATCCAGTCATATTTGCCAGGGATAGGTTCTTTGACATATCCGCCAGGATACTCGGACTTTGGGGTTTCTTTGTTGGGAGGGATGGCGATCTTAGACTCTGCAAGTCGACGGTAGATAATAGTATCCCAGATCGAAGTAGTACCTAGTGTATCAACGTAATTGACACCGCCCTTATATGCCATAGTGAACGCAAGGTTCATAAGACCAGTCTTGACATCGATACCATCAACCAACCACACATCTCGGATGTTATAGTCGATAAACTTCTGATGATCTGTCTTATACAAGGTGAAGAGGTCACCGTCGAACTGTAGTTTACGTTCACCACAGATAACCTTAGCGATATGATCTAGGCGGTTAGATTCCTGTTTACCATATGTCTGAACACCGAACTTCAGGAACAAGTCCAGATAGTCCATCTGTTGAATACCTACCAAGTCATATACGTTGAGTCGCTTACCCTTGAGAGTAATCTCACGATGCTGCACCATCTTCCATGGCGACAACTTCTTCGCATTGTCTTCACCCAACAACATGTTGATACGGTTAACCAAGTAAGGAATGTCAAACCCACGGATATTCCAACCAGTGACCACGTCTGGAGTCAGGTTAGGCTGTGTCCAGTATGCAAGAAATAGCTTGAGCAATTGCATCTCGTCGATACACTTGGTATACTTTACCTCGCAACCTTTCAACTGATCCTTCATCTCAGATTTCTCAAGACTCCAGTCGCCAGTACCCCATACGAAGTAAGTATTTAGAATACTGTTCTTCAATGCGATAGCGGTGACTGGGTGTTTCGCTTCATCTGGTTCAGGAAACCCATCATCCGACTCAACCTCAATGTCTAGATTACAGACATTGATCTTGGCGGGCTCAAATGGAATCTCCTGTCCAGGGAAGAAGTCGTGAATGAATTGAGTGATATAGTTGGTGTTGCCGTAGATTTTAAAGTTCTCTACTTCACCGTAATTACTGACAAACTCTTTTGCAGCCTTCATATCCTCGAATTGCATCGGAGATACTTTCTGCTTGTCTAACGTCGTCCACGTACCCTTTTTATCGGGAACGTAGAGCGTCGGTTGATAGGGGACTTTTTTGTGGATGCGTTTACCATCCATATACCCACGATACAAAATAGAATTACCATATTTTGCCACATTTGTAAAAAATTCCAAAGCAAACTCTCCATAACAAGTAAATTACATTATAACACATATCGTGTCAATTTGCAAGTTTATGTTACAATAGAGGTTGATGGAGTAATGATCTTGGAGTGGATAGAACGATATTGTTCTGCAAGTTGGGGATGGGGTTCGACCGTAAAGGCGATATAATCTGACTTGATAGCCATGTGCTGGGTTTGTGCGTAAGGCATCCATGGAGCGAGCGCGATGTTGCGATCTTCTGTTGGAATGATGATAGTTGGGTCTTCAATCCTAACTTGCTTCTCATCTTGGGAAATAATTGTGCATAGAATCTCTTCGCCGCTGTGTAGTCTAATTAATTTAATGTCATTCATCATGTTCATCCTTTAGTAAATGTTTATGTACTATGTATTCAATATAGAGATTAGCGTCTAACTCATCCGTATACGATCTTACGATTGTCTCAGAGGTGTCTTCGTTATGCAAGCACATGAGGATATTCTCCATTCCAAGAACGGATACGCGAATCAGCCAACCGCCACGCTGAATTGTGTCAAAAGAAAGTATTTTCATATTCGATGTTACCATTATACCATACTTTATTATTTATGTAAACTAATATCTCACCTTTAATTTAGTCACAATTCTTCTCCTTTAGCCTAGCCAGCGCCCATGCAACACCTTGGTCAAAGGTGTCGGGCATATCTTCAATTTGTTTCCAGTCATCATCCGTCAGCCCTACCCAGTCGCGATGGGATGGTGATGTGTAGAGCGGAGTAACAGGCCAGCCTTTACATTCCCAGCGGTACGCCATGTCTTTGTTGTAGGTGGTAGCAGAACGGTCAGTCAGGTGGTCTTCAGTGTGCCAACCAACAGGCTCTGGCTGTTCCAAGGATTCGTTGATGGCGGTGATTGCTTCTGCAACTTTTCCATCAACATTTCTTGCCTGCCAAGCGCATTGCGAAGGATTAGATAACAGAAACACCCCGTGGCTGTTTGCCGCTAGTTCCAACGCCTCAAGCGCCATCTTTAGTGCTTTGTCTTTAATCATTCTGTTTCTCTTTAAATTCAATTGATATGTTAATGTGCGTCGTAATTAACTTCTGAGTAATTAGTATCACCGGACATTGCAACACCTAGTGCAGTCTTAGCGCGTTGCTCGGCAGTCTCAGCATCACTAAGTGCTAAATTCGCTTTATAATAGTCGCCCAATGCTTTAACACGAGCAAGTCTAGCATCGTCATAAGCGGTATAAGCCGCAGCAAGAGCCATCTTCAGTGCTTTATCTTCAGTCATTTTAATTTCCTTAAACAAAGTCGTAATACGTTTCGGACTGTCCACATTTGCCGTATTGAATACCAACTGACTGATTATTGGCGCTGAGCAACTCAAAGACTTTGGTGGCAACTTCGGAGTCCTGTGTGTTCAGGAACAAGGTGCCATGGGAAAAACTTGCCTCGATATTGGTTACTGACTTGGTTATTGCTAAGCAACGTTCTTCAAAATTCATCATATAATTCACCTTTTCTTAACTATTAAAGCCAGTATACCACACAAAGATAACCCGCGCAAGTGTAGGGTTATTGAAGTGTTGCTTGTACACAACACCTCAATCTATTGATTACTAGTTAAACCGGCTGTTGAGCCCCAGCGCTTGTTGTTCTTCTTTTGTCAGCTTTTTGAATGCTGAGCGAACAAGGTCGTACTGACGCTGGGCTGCTGCGAATTCTGCGGCTTCTGCAGCTGTGCGATCAAGAACGCCCTCCAAGCATACTAATTGTTCTTGACTGTTAGAGCTGTGAACAAAGGCCAAGTCCCAATAGAGGCTGTTATTACCATCAGTAACTCGGAGCTTGTTGTCGCAAGCACCAACGGCATAGACAACGCTGAACGCCGCATCACCTGCCCGTGTCAACACTGTCGTCAGGCGATGTGGATACTCTGCAACTTCTTTGCTGATACGTGCTTCACGCTCTGCGGCGTGCCAACGTGCGTTACGTTGTGCTATTGTTTCGTGGGTCATAATCTGCTCATGTTTGTTTGTTTCTATGAAGCCAGTATACCACGTTTAGATACCCTTTGCAAGCGTAGGGTTATTAATTGTGGTTTTTATGCAACAGAATTAAACTCCTGTAGGGTTATTCTACTCGGAGTACTATAATTACCTCGCCTGCCAGCGTAGGATACTTCTCGCGAGAAGCTTCGCTGGTGTAATCCAGCACATCACAGGCATCAATGTCCACAGGCTGCATAGTCATGTAGGTGATGTAGCCCTCTGAGACTTCAACACCACACTCTACCACAGCTTCTTGCGGGAGTGTCTTCATCCACTCAATCATTTGTGCTACTGTTGTCATCTTATCTTCCTTGTTACTGTCTATACGTCTATTATAACACAAAAAAATACCCCATGCAAGCATAGGGTTATTAATTGTGGTTTTTATGCAACAGTTAGTCGAGGGACATAACATCTTTGGCTAGGTCGTGATACCCTAGACGGTTAAGATATGAAGCAGCGCGCCGGCGGCCTATAAGTTCAAAAAATTCCAGTATTGATTTAAACATCAATTATGCTCTCCAGTTTTTATGGGAATAGGTACGTGCCCAATGTTCTACATCAGCTGCAGATTGTGGGTATTTGCTCAAGATGTATTCTTCTAAAGAATTCTTCTGAGTGAATAGTTTTGCGAATAGTTTTTTAATAGTGTTTAGCATGTTGGTTATCCTCGTAAGATACGCATTAAAAATCCTACTTAGATTGTGTCCAAGTAGGAATAGGTGTGGGTTAGGTACTCGGTTGATTAAACCAAGCTTCCCACTCTTCGTCTGAAACTGGCCACATTAGATTCAGTCTTTCTTGGTTACGAAAGTATACATCTCTGCAGCTTTGTCAATCAGGTCTTGTGAACTGTACATCTTGAGTGCTGATTGCACTTCTTCAACAGTCTTCGTGCCTTGTGTGAAAAGCTCTTGAGTGAACTTTAGGTTCATAGACCACTGCTGATCCATGTAATCTTTTGCCATCTTGAGTACTTCTTGACGAATTTCGAAAGGGTTCTTGTTAGACATAATAGTCTCCTGTGTGTGTAGTGTGTTGGGACTGAATTGGGGAGCAGTCCCTTCTCCCCTCATAATGTATTTAGTCTTAGGGTTAACCCTATTCGCTCAAAAACTGAACTTTTTTTGAACTATTAATTTCAATCTTACGAGGTTCTTTTGATTTCGGAACAATGTGTTCCAGGTGTATGCTCAACATACCATGATTAAGTTCTGCTCCATTGACAACCACATCATCAGACAGAACGAACTTACGTTCAAACTCTCGTGCGGCAATGCCACGATGCATAAACTCGATTCCATCTACAGAGGGCTGAGGTTCAATCTTACCTTGGACGGTAAGTTGGATATCCGTAACCTCGATGTCAATATCTTCTTCACGGAAACCAGCTACTGCAATTTCTACAGTATAATTGTTTCCGTTTTTAATGATATTATAAGGGGGATAGTTTGTTGTGATTGTTCCTTGAGCTGCATTGTGTACACGCCACATACGATCAAATTGATCTTCCATGCCTACGTGTAGTTTGCGGGAACGTTCGATGAGAGCTGCCAGGTCGGCACTATTGAATGAAGTCATGCTTTATTCTCCTTAAAAGCGAGTTAAGTTAATTTGGATACCCCGAAGGCATATCCTGATAGGCGAGGGTTGATTAAAGTGAGTTACCCTCTGCTCACTTTTTTATTTATGCTTGCTCTGCACTTTTTCTAGTGTTGCCGATATTGTATTTCGGACAGAGTTCCCACTGATGTTTCTCTTTATGAGATATCACTTTAATTTGTCGTAGAGGTGCTTTGTCTTTAACTGCATCGGATGATACAATGTTGACTAGGCCCCAGTCACTCAACAAAGTAGCGATAGCATTCCTACGTTGAATATCGTTCAACATCAGGTTAGATGGTTTACAATCTAACAGAAACAATTCTTTGAAATGTACGACAAAGTATCTTCCTTGTTTATGTAAGATGTGACATGATTGGTATAGTTTATTTTCTTTATGCGATGCAACACCAATACGTGTTAACGTCTCTCGCACTTTCAGAAAATCATCTGGTTCATTTAAGGTTATTTCCAGCATAGATGCTGGAGTCCATCCTGTTATTTCATAGTTTTCGTTTTGTAGTTCCACCTTTGTACACTCGCAATCTCAATTCGTTAATCTGTTCATTATCTAGAAGGGTTAGTGCCACTTTGGCTTTATCATTACTGTATCCATAATATTCTTTAACCACTTCAAGGTCTTTTGGGTAATCTGCTTTCGCCCATTTAGAAAAGCGTTTAGCCTTACGAATAGTATTTATAAGAAAGTCGAATTGCAATCTGTTATCCAAGTGATGATTGATATTCATCTCGTTTGCGAGTAGTGTGGTATCAAGGAAGTATGAAAAGGATCGATTAACCATATAAGAAGAATAGGACTTCTCCTCAATATCATCAACCATGATATCGCCTTTGGCTTGATTAATAGCGTTTACAAACTCAAATGGACTACTCATGACGTCCACTCTTTACATGCTGATGTAGCATCTGTATACCGAACGAACAGTCCGACAGGAGGTTCTTCCTTGATACTACTATCAAAGTAGTGTACCTCATAATATCCTGTAACTTCGTTCAGATGTAGTTTTGCGAACACATCACTATCGTTATCCTTGTAGAAAGATCCAATTAGAGTAGCCATTACTTGAACTCCGCAGTTGCCATAATCTCAATCATACATGCAACAGTGTTTAGTTCATGGTCTGCAACAAATGAGTTCTTATATTGGTACTCGGCAAGTATCAGGATAATCTGTGGAATAGATTGTGGTACGAGTGTGTCGGTCACCCCATCATAGATCTTACGGAAGATCGCAGCAGGTTCGCTGTCCATGTTATCTGCAACCCACTGGCGCATCTTCTTAAAGTCTTTATCTTTCAGAGATGTCATCAGCGGTTCAATGTTGGACTTATTCATCCATGACAGCATACCAGTATCAATTGCACCAGATGCACCATAGCGTTGACACTCATTGATGACACGACGCCAGTCTGGAGCGAACTTCATGATAACTTCTGCAAGTACCTTGTCATCATATGTAACGTTTTCGGTATTCAAGATAGTCTTCATTCGCTTCATGAACTGAGCAAGCAACTTAGGAGTATCTTTCTTGGCGATATTAAACTCAATAACAGCACAACGCGAGTGAAGTGGTTCGATGATACGGTGCTTGAAGTTACATGTCAGGATGAATCTACAGTTGCTACTGAACTCCTCCATGAAACCACGCAGTGCCGGTTGAGTAGATTGTGCATTAAGATAGTCTGCCTCATCGAGGATAACAACCTTATATCCACCAGACAAAGATACGGTAGACGCAAACTGTTTGATCTTGCCACGCAGAGTTTCGATGTTACCATCCTCTGATGCGTTGATAATCATATAGTCCAGGTCTAGTTCTTTACATAGTGCCTTAGCGACAGTGGTCTTACCTAGACCCGCACTACCACACATCAACATGTGATGCATCTCACCAGTCTTCACAATCTCCTGGAAGGTAGATTTAATATGCTCAGGTAGGATACAATCTTCAATTGTTTGGGGACGGTAGCGTTCGCACCACAAAAATTCATTATTCATATTTCACAAACTCCAACATCATAATATAAAAAGGGGAATGTAGCTATTATACCACATTCCCCTAGTAGTGTAAACCCCTCAGTCGGGTTTACTCTGTTCGGTTTTTATGCGAACAGTTGGGCGCCTGCGAGGCGTGCAGCAGCGGCAACCATCGCTTTGGATGGCGTACCAATACGGTACTTGGTGGCTTTTGTGCCATCAGACATTGTTGTAGCGTTACTGTATACACATACACCATCTTGGCGCAATTGACGAATCGCTTCATGAGGATTCTTCAGACCAAAGCGTGAAGTAATTTGCTTGGCGGTTACTGATGCACCAGTCTTCAAGAAGATGTTCAGTTTAGCGGTCTTAGATACAGCGGCGACGGTTGTAGTAGTTGATTTCATTTCAAGTTTCCTTATATAGAATGATAAATTTGTGGATTAGCCCACGATGGTTTCGTATAGAGTTTCGAGTTCTTCCTGTTCAGCTTGGACCTCAGAGAAGTTCTGCTTGTGGTAGATCTTCGCTAATTTGCGTCCAGGCTTCTTTGGAATTTCAAACTCGTCTTCCATACGTTCGAGAATGGCTTTGATCAGATCACGTTCTGCTTCCATTCTCGTCATAGATCCACTGATTTCCATCAATGCATCCATAACTTTTTTACGTTCTGCCGGATCAGTTGGGATCTTTGCGACATTAGTATTCACGACACTCATTATATAATCCTATTATGTTTAGACGCCGGCGACTGCGGCAACTTCTGCATCTGCAACTGCGTCGACTTCAGCAGCAGGTGCTGGTACTGGTGGTGCGTTAGCAGTAACGAAAGCAGCAAGGCGATCGCGACATGAACCAACAGCGGTCATATCTACACCTTTAAATGCGCCGCGTTCTGCAGCAAGATCGATGATACGAACTGCAAGTGCAAGGTCTTGCATTGTAACACCAACGGCTTCAGTTTGAGCAACTGTTTCGGGGGTTTGTTGAGTTTGTTCAGTCATGCTTTTCTCCTATGTTTAAGCGGTGAATGTTGAAGATTTTTCAAGAGCGACCCAATATTCAATTGGAGTTTTCTTGTTTTTAAAGTGTGATATCAGTTTAGAACTGAGTTTAACACGATAGTCACCAGAGGCAAATTTGAAGTTACCAATAGTGAACACCATCTGGAAATCAGATGCGTTGACCACAGCATTAGCTGCAGTACCAAGTTCCAACTCAAACGAGTTAGAGGTAGGGTTTTTTGTATCGGTCACTTTCATAGCGACCTCACCAGCGTCGTTCTTACTGACCACTACATCAGATACACCCAATGTTGCAGCAGCCTTACGCAATGCATTGAGTTGAACTTCCGACAGATCAAACTCGATCTCACATACAGGCATAGTGATATCTTTACTAGGTGCAGTGAGGTTTGTCACATCACTGAAGAAGTAGTTGATTGATTGTGTACCAGAGGTATCACGAACCTTCATTGTAGAAGAATTCATGAATTCTAGGTTAGGTGTATCGAACATACCGACCACACTCAAGAACTCATTCAGATCATAGATACCAAATTCTTGCGGAATGGTTTCTGTGATAGTTGCAGTCGCAAGAATGTTCTTGGCGACAGAGATGGTCTTTAGTTGATTGCCTTGTTTGAATACGAGGTTGGGATTGATACCCGAAAAGTTTTTAAGGATACCGAAGGTGTTTTCAGATAGTTGCATAATTTAAACTCAGAGAGGTTTTCGTTTCGATGTGTCTATTATAACACAGTGTGTTAGCTTTTGCAAGCATTATTTTCATTAATATCTAGTTCCGCTAAGAACATTAGACAGCATCCGGCATGGGCAAGGTGATGCATTCCTGTTTCTGGATCGTAGATTTCACCACGTTTCCATGCCCAGATATGTCGTTGCAAGGCGTCGAAGTATCTACGCTTACCATCATCAACATATCGCCAATTCTCACGTTCATACTTTTGAGCACCAAAGGTCATAACCTTGGCAATCTCCTCAAGGATGTTTGGAGGGAGTAAGCCGTATTCTGTTTTACCAGAATCGAACTTACGACCCTCTGTTGGATCGTATTTCAATTCGCTCATTTATTCCTCAATTGAAATTTCAGTATCTACAGTATCCTGGACAATCACCTTAGCATCGACCTTGGTGTACAAGTCAGCGAACGCAGCCTTGGTATCTTCATCAAAGCGAGCGATACCTCGTGTGATCGCCTTCATCTTATCATTAAAGATAGAGTAGATCTGTACAATGTGACATAGACGACGAGTAGTGATAACCTCATCGATACCACCATCAGCGAATGTCTTACGAATGATCTCCGCCCATGTGATCAGGTTATCGCAGAACTCAACATCAACCTTATTGAACTTGTCCATGTGTTTAAGAACAATCTTCTTCTCGACAACAGCCTTAGGGTAATCTTGTTCTATGGTATCCACGAAACGTTCCAGGAAGGCATCATCCAATATGGTTGCCGCAGTGAAGCGACCATCTTCAGAACCCTTGCCTTTGGTGTTCGCAGTTGCGATAATGTTGAAACCCTTCAATGGATGTACAACTTCACCAGTCTTCTTCAATAGAACTGATTTACCTTCTAACACAGATTGTAGACACATCAGTTTGTTAGAACCACGATCGATCTCGTCAATCAGTAAGATAGCACCACGTTTCATCGCCTTGATGACAGGACCGTATGAGAACACTGTCTCGCCGCCAACCAAGCGGAAACCGCCGATCAGGTCGTCTTCGTCTGTCTCAGGAGTAATCTGGACACGCACATACTCACGATTTAACTTAGCACATGCCTGTTCAACCATCATGGTCTTGCCGTTACCTGACAGACCTGTGATGAAAGTAGGGTAGAATTGTTGAGAGCGAACGATCTCTGTAACGTCTGTGAAGTTACCCCAAGGCACGTAGCAGGAATCTTTCGCTGGAACGTATACATCGCCGTCGTCGATTGATTTGGTCGCCATTGGTTCTTTCTTCGTGGGAGTTATTTCTTTAGTAGCCGCGTCAACTTCGCTGACTGTGGCGGATTTTATATCACCCAAGATGTTGAAGCAGTACTTGCCATGTCCAACTTTATATATGTCTTCAAACAGTTCTTTGAACTTAGCCTCGGTGAACCCCATACCACGGCCAGTGTGGTAGATGTCGCCGCGTGAGAAGTGTTCTTTCTCTGGGAAATTTTCTTTGGTGGCAGCGAGGACGGATAGCGCAATAACATTCATAATAAAACTCCAACAACATTACAAGTAGGTGGGAAGTGTATTCCCTCAATCGATACAGCTAGTATAACACAGCCATTTTTATAATACAAGCAATACCCTACATTTTAGTAGGGTATTGTGGTTTTTATGCAACAACCTTGATGAACTTGTCAAGTAAAATGCGACTCTGACGGCGACCCTTGGAGAATTTAGAGAATTCCTTCGCCAACTCCCTCTTAGAAGCACCAGCATCTACCTCAAAATCATCATCCTGGATACTGAACTTTGATGCCTTGATCAGTATATATTGATCATATCCCATGACGTTTTGGTGTCCAGATGAACCGTATTTACGCAGTTCAGACTTGACAGTTTCCATACTGGCGAAATTGGTCATACTTACATTCATGATCGCTTTGTTCATACTGTAACTAGCACCCAAGAAGTATCCGAGGTTAACCACTTTATATTCATTACGTAAATATTCTAGCAACTTCGTACTCAGATCAATAGCAGTATTATCAATACGAACACTCTTATGACCACTCACTTGCAATGAACCACGATAACGACCACTCCATGGAGTTCCAGGCTCCATATCAAAACTGACGTTATTTGGTTCGCCATCTGTCAGGAGAACATTTATTAACTTCTGTACACGATGGCGTGCCTGGAAATCTTCAATAACATATTTTAATGCCATCAGAGTTTCATTAGTAGGTGTACTGCCCATTCCGTCAAATTTATTATGCAATCCACACGCCAACAAGTAGATTTCTTTCACTGCTTTGTCGAACTGTCGCTTGTTCATCTTAGATGAGAACAATTGTGTCAGGTTACATGAGCGGGGCATAACTGTACCATGTAGTCCGACAATTGAAGCGAACGCAGCATCCGCAGCCTGTTGCTCTTCAGGAATACTTGAATAGTATCCACCAGCGGTGTATGTGTACATCTCAAATGGAATGTTTACACGGCGGCAGAACATAGCGAGATTGAGCGCCTGAGTAACTGTATCGTACTGTACATCTGCCATAGAACCAGAGAAGTCCAATGTAATGATCATACCATGCGACTTAGCATCAGCGAGGGTCATTGTTCGCTTGAACACATCTTCGCTGAATTTGTACTTATGAAGCGCAGATGTATTCAGTACACCAGATGTAGAAACCTTGGCACGTGAATATTGATATGCAGCCTTCTTCTGTTGAAACTCTTTTGCCAAGTATGATACTACACGATTCGTCTCGTTCATGAATTTCTTATACAATACCGTAGAACAGTAATCGCTATATGATATATCATTCTCTTGACGGTATATCATATAATCTCTGTAACGTGAACGGCGGTATGCAGCACGTTCTCCACCTTCAGAGTGGTATTTATCCGCCTTCAATAACATTGTATTGAAAATGGAGCGAGGGAAGAACTTGATAATAGACCCATCAGCGGATTTGACCAGTGTAGATTCATTATTGCGTAATGCATTATCTGTCTCAGACTCATCTTCCTGACTAGAATCTGATGAATCGCCAGCACCTCCAGCAGTTACATTTTCTTTACTATCAGCACTTTCGCCGTCACTCTGGCGTACACGAGACTTAACAGTTTCACTTGCGTCTGATTCTGATTCTTCATCATCAGATTCACTATATGCATTAGAATCATCAGAATCTGCATATTCGTCATCGTCGGAATCTATTTGATCTTCTTCTTTCATGTCAATCAATTTAGACTTAATGTCGTCTTTATTGTCTTTCCAGAATTCCATGATTGCTTTACATGTAGTGACAACATCATCAAACGATTCACACTGTGATGTCATATCAACGAATTGTTGTTCTTCAGGTGTAAATGGAACATCCATACTAGCACCTAATTTGAACTCGCAATTGATACGATCAATTAGATTCATTTTATATAGATCACGACCCTTAATCTTGAAGAAGTCATTATTGTGCATCCAGTTGTATGCACGTGAGAATGTGTTGATCATTCCAGGATACTTACGTTTGACCAACTTCTCAATGCGAGCGTCTTCAACGACATTAACATATGAGCGAGGAATACCTAAGTCCATGATACTATCGTGCCATCCGTCAGCAGGAGTGTATAATGCATGTCCCACCTCGTGGCCAACTAGCATGTCGTACACATAGTCCTCAACGTCCCACATGGGAAGGTTCAGGATACGCTTCTCAACGTCAAACCATGCAGTCTTGCTGTTGGTCTGGTTGACAATGATGTTTTCTACAGCCAGCAAGCGGGCGGTAGTAGTGCGAAAATTGATATTTTGAGGTTTTGACATGAGTTGATTTCCTTCGTTTCAGTACCTATTATACACGGTTGGGGAAGGTTTGCAAGCGGTTTTGCAAAAAAACAACACATTTTCTATCTTTTTTTATAGTAGTAAAAAAGTTTTACATAATATGCGAACTGTTTGGGGCAATGCTCAGGGTCTGGTAATGTACCTCCAAAGTACTCAAGCATTTCCTCAATTATCAGTTCTATTTCCGGTTGTGTCATTATGTAAGTTTCATTACACTAAAATTACGTTCTTTAACGAATTCGATCTTAGAACGGAACTTACCTTCTAGAATCTCGCCCTTATGTGAAATGATGAACACATTAGTTCCCTCATCTAATGTATTTAGAATTTTCATTAAGTTATCTACACCGTCATTATCTAATGAAGAATCAAATGTTTCGTCCAGGACTAATAGATTAGTAGAAGAACTATTCTTCATCTTTGCAATTTGACGCCAAGTAAATAGTAATGCCAAATCAATGCGTTGCTTCTCACCTTCAGAGAATGAACTATATGTAAAGTCATCACGATGCCGTGAACGAATAGTTTCTTCAAAGTTCTCATTCAGATTAAATGATACAAAGAAATCTAATACTTGCAAGTAATGATTAATCAACTTGTTCATTACGGGTAAGTACTGTTTAATTACTTTTGTCTTAATACCAGTATCTTTTAACATTTCTGAAATTACTTCATGATATGTACGTAAGTCTACCAGATTAAGTTTCTCATCATTTAACATTTCTTTATTAACAGATAATTCCTCAAGTTCAGATTTTGCTTCAGATAGATCGCCAGAATTAATAG
>OOFT01000017.1_pt1 | contig 32878 bp, 40 predicted proteins | sample 1670301 | NCBI WGS metagenome assembly OOFT01 (sample SAMEA98140918, study PRJEB22522) | marine metagenome | biome: marine biome; feature: marine water body; material: sea ice | place: Arctic Ocean | collected 11-Sep-2015 | depth 0.3 m
AGGAATATGCTGATGCTACTCCAGGTCAAGGTAATGTAGTATTCACTCCTGATCCAGCGGTTGACGGTGTCGCAATAGCGAACAAGCCAGGAGCAACTACTCTCGCTTCTATCAAGAATCGTGCTGCTGAAAGTGCCCGCATGAAGAAAGAGGATGTTACAGAAGCTGAAAAGAAGGGTCTGTACTACAATGTCAACAAACGTAAAGAAGCAGGCACCAGTAGAGATGCAAGCGATCCTAAAGCACCTTCAGCGCAGGCATGGAAAGATGCTGCCAAGACTGCTAAGAAAGAGGATGTGTCGGAAGCAGTAGACCACCGCGAGTTTGCTTCTCAGGGTAAAATGCATCCAGATATGTCTAAGTATATGAAGGCTGGTCAAGAGACGGATTTCTATCACTCTAAGACTGGTGATAAGATTTCTGGTAAAGTTATTAAGAACACCGGCACTGCTGTACATATTCAAGCGAATAAAAATGGTAAAGTTGGCGGCGGAGAAACTCATAAATTTGATGTTAGTAAAACCATTCAAGAAGCCAAAGATGAGCGCGAATATGGTTACGAAGGCGACATGGCGATTTCTCAGTTGAAGACAATTACACGCCATGCAGACCACATGATGGGTATGCTAAAACCAGAAACTGATCTTCCAGAGTGGGTACAGTCAAAGATCACATTGGCAACCGATTACATGCAAACCGCTCATGATTATATGATGAGTGAGATGACCGAATCATACGATGGACGTGTACTAGGCCGCATAACTTCCAAAGAGATTAATAAAGTGTTGGGTCCAACTAAGAATGCTGCGCAGGGTATTGAAGCACTAAAGAAGGCATTCAAAGTAACCGACGCACAAGCTAAGATGATGCTAAACACTGTAATGAAAGAATCGGTTGAACAACTTGATGAGTCTGAAGATAAAACAATCAGTCGCTTGAAGCAATTGGTTCGTTTCGGTTTGATGGATAAGTCTAAACTATCTATACTATCCCGTTCAATAAAGAGTCTAGAAAAAGGTCAGGTCACTAATCCGACAGAACGCTCTACACTATTCGAATTGTTAAATGAGTTAATTGGTCTAGTCACAGGCGACGATGCAATGTTTGCAAAGGTGCGTATGAACGTACAGAGGCCTGAAAACCAGATTCGTAATGAAGAAGCTGAACTCAATACGAAGGACTAAGTATTATGGCTACAACACCAGACCTGGAAAGGGTTCTGAGAAACCACTTAGACAATGATACAAAAAGGTTGGATAGGATCGAGGCAAAGATTGATAAATTATCTGAGACAGTAGTTTCTTTGGCGAGAGTTGAAGAAAAGGTTACAGCATTAGATAAAGAAGCTGCTAGAACTAACCAGAGACTCGAGAAAATCGATTCTAGATTAGAAGTAGTAGAGGGCAGTGTTGGTAATAATGATATAACTATAAGAGTTATAAACAAGTTATCATGGTTAACAATTAGTGCGATTGCGGCAGGCGCAATTGCATATTATTTTCAATAAACTAAGGGGGTTCTAATGAAGAACATCGACATGCGTGAAGCATACCTAAAGGTTCTAGGCCAATACCGTGAACCCGTCCAAGAAGCGAATACGATGGGTCGCCCATCATGGGTTCCAGAATCTATCAAAGACGATTCAGTATCCGAGTTTATGAGTGCGCTTGTAGCTGCTCATAAAGAAGGTAAAGAAACATTCTCTTTCAGTGAGAAGAACTACAAGATGTCTTTCAGTAAAAAGAAAGGTATGGCGGAAGGCATGGCTGGCATGGACGATGCAGTGCCCTACACAGTAGGTGGAGCCGTTGATAAACAGTATGTGTATACTATTATGAGAGACGGCAAATCCATGGGAACCCATCATAGTTTAGAAGATGCTAAACTTGTTGTTGCCAGTAACAAGAAGACTAATAATACTTCTAAGTTCAACATTGTGCGTAAACCGAGAACCAAGATGGCAGGACCAAAAGGTAAATTGCCAGAAGGTATGGAGGAATCAGTAGTTATCGACACCGACGACTCTAAAGTAGATCAAGGTAATGAGTGCGAGAAGTGTGGGGAAGTTCATGAAGGTTCTTGCTCAACCAAGAAAGAAGAACTATCGCCAAAGCAGAAAAAGCTCGACCATGACAAAGATGGTGATATCGACGGTAAGGACTTAGCCAAGTTGCGTATGCGTAAAGAGGCTGCAGAGATCGAACAGTTTGCTGCTGATCTTGCTGAGAATGGTTTTGATCAGGAAGAGATTGATTCTATCCTATCTAAGATAGACGAAGCACAGGGTCATGTCGGTACTGGTGGTCCTGCTGCTGCGCCTGCAGAAGAACTAGGTGATACGCTACCTGATGGTGAGTTGGATTTCATCGAGATGCATGACATCGAGATCACAGACCTTACTCCAGAAGATCCTGAGCACTCAGCTAGTATCAAGAAAGCAACTCCACCTGTTACTAAGGGTGTTGGAACTGCTGAAGTTGATGGTCAGAAGATTGTTGCTTCAAAACCAGAGGTCGCTGTTAAGTCTCAAGCTCCAGTACCTAAAACAAAATAAGAGGTATATAAAATGCACCACAAAGCTTACGTAGACATGACCGCTGCTATGAACCAAGTTCGTAGCGGTGATAAGTTCGTGTCAGTTAATAGAGAACTCACATGGGTTCCGGAGACTATTACAGAGTCTAAAGTTCAAACGTTTGTAGAGGCAGTTAAGTCTGCATATGCGTCTGATGAAACTACAGTGGAGTTCGATGGCACTACGTATCAAGTGGACTTCGTTGTAGAACGTAAAGACTTCTCCATGAAGCCTGGACGCAATGGACAGTTTGACGTTGTATTGAATGAGCAAGTATTGCGTTCATTTCAAGACGGACGTCAAGCGAAAGTATACCTTGTGACAAAGCAACATGATTTGAACGGCGCACCTAAGAAAACGTTTAACAACTCATTAGTAAAGTCTATCAAAACTCTATAATATTATTATAAGTAGTTAAGTATATACTAACTACAAGGACAGTGAATGGCAGATATATTTGATGTGTTAACTGAAGAGAATTTTACTTTATTTGCTGCAAAGAGTTATACGAATCCCCAATGCACAGAGATTGGGGAGTTCTATGATGATCTGAATCGGTTTAAGTATTTAAAGCGGTTACTAAAAAGATACATAGAACATGACGATATGCAGTATAGGTTGATTCTAAACCATATTATTGTTTTATACAATGTTTTTGGGATTAAACCTGCTAACAAAATGATGTTTTATAAACTAGAAAATGCGTATTGGCCAGTGGTCAAAACCTTTCTAGTTTATTTACATTATTTACCGGAAGATGAAATAGTACATGTTCCTCTAGACCTAGCGGTCGTGGAAGTATTAAGGAAAATATAAATGGCGATCTTACAACGTGGCGCAGACCTATTCTACACATTTAGATTTATCAAATTATTGGTAACTAGATGGGATAAGACCGACGCCTTCAAATTAGGTATCATCGATAAAGATGGTAAACCTCTCAAGAAAGTGCGTGACTTAAACACTTCTGAAGAAAGATCTTCATACACCATGTTTCACAGACTTGTGTATAACATTAAGCGTATCATAAATAAAGTTCCGGTTGTTGGTCGTAGCACTCTTGCCTCATGGGCAGCAGCATTATGGTTAATCAAAGAAGAAACAGGCATGTCTGAAAAAGCGATCGTTAAGTTGATGGAAAAGTATGCATCTGATAACGATATCGAACTAGACACTAGTATATACGAGAGTAATGGGTGGTCTTCTGATGAGAATGGCAATCTACGTCAAGGTCGTTACACATTAACCGAGAGTATGATATCACCGAAGACTGGTGAAATTATCGCCAGAGTAGGAACTACAGTACGTGTTCAAGAATCTACTGCACCAGTTGGTGCTATTCTAGGTGCAAATGTATATGCAGTAGAGCATATTTCCACACGTCAAATGATCTATATCACAACATCAGATATCGTGCAATGATTACTTTCTCAGAATACTTATCAGAAGGTGTCAACGACCCTGCTATCTTCAAGGTAGTTTTTTTAGCTGGTGGTCCTGGATCAGGCAAATCATTCATGGTTAAAAAGGCAGCACTTCAGGCTATGGGGTTTATGATATTAAACTCAGATGATGCTTTTGAGCATATGATGAAGAAATCTGGTTTGGATATGAAGATGCCAGCATCAGAAAAAGAACAACGTGATATAGCACGAGATGCAGCTAAAGCGACCACCCTCCGTCGCGAAGACTTGGCGATACAAGGTAGATTAGGACTAGTTATCGACGGTACTGGTCGTGACTACGATAAGATCATGAAGATGCGGGCACACTTTGCTGAAAAAGGATATGACTCTGCTATGGTATTTGTGAACACAGATTTACAGACCGCACTAGGTCGTAATGCTAAAAGAGCAAGGTCTGTTCCAGATGATATCGCATCAAAGTTCTGGAAAGATGTACAATCGAACTTAGGTAAATTTCAACAAGCGTTTCGTGAACACTTCTACATTATCGATAACTCAGAAGGGTCTGACTACGATAAACAAACGCTGACAGTATTCAAGAAGATTTCTGCATGGGCTAAGGAATCTCCTAAGAATAGTGTGGCTAAGAAGTGGATCCAACAGCAACAAATGCGATAAAGAGCAATAAATGAAATTCAAAGAACTCTTATCCGGCGAGGTTAGCCTACAGTACCTAGCTGATATAGATCGTACATCTCTCCAAGATGGCAGGGTCCTAACATATAATTATGACACTGGAAAGTTTGAATTTAAAGAGGCAGTACTTATTCCTGTCGGGGATATCGTATTCTCCAGTTATAATCGCGCATTAGACCCGAAGTGGTTACTTGCTGACGGTAGTGCATACCTACAGGCATCATACCCAGAGCTATTCTCAGTTCTAGGATTACCCAGATATTCTCCCAATACTAAATTACTAACTCCTAATACAATACCTCCAGGCGCAGCCAGCGGCGCTGCTATGTCTGGAGACGGAACATACTTTGCAGTCGGAACTGGCGCCCCTCCATTTGTAACACTATACAAACAATCTGGTAGTACATATCTTAAACTCATCGAGCCGACAGAACTGCCTCCAGGCGCAGCAAGTGGATGTTCTATGTCAGGTGACGGTGTTTATTTGAGCGTTACCACTGGCGCACCTCCATATGTAACTAACTTTAAACGAAGTGCTGATGTGTTCACAAGATTACCTAGTCCAGCAACAATACCACCAGCGGCAGGAGCTGCGTCCGCTTATTCATATGACGGCGCATATATGATAGTTACTTATGGAGCACCACCATATATCACGATATATAATAAGGTCGATGACACATATACAGCACTAGCAACACCGACGACAACACCTCCAGGTGCAACGAGTGACGCTGCGTTTTCAGGTGATGGTACATACATGGTCGCCTTATATGGGCCTCCTCCATATCTTACAATATACAAAAGAACTGGTAATAGCTTCGCAGCTCTACCTACACCAGCAGTAGTTCCAACAGGAGCACCATCTGGAGCTTCTTTCACAAGTGATGGTTTATATCTGGCTATATCGCACCCAGCTGCACCGTACTTGACGATATACAGGAGAGATGGTGATACTTTTACACACATTGCAAATCCATCAGAACCTCCGACAGCAGCACCGGCTGGTGTAAGTTTTACTACTGACGGCACATTCATGGCAGTCATATATGGTGCGCCTCCGTTTATAAACTTCTATAAGAAGACCGGAGACAATTTCTCAAAAATACCAGAACTCAGTTCGCCGCCATCAGGTGCAGCAACTAAGTTCGCATTTTCAGGTGATGGTAGTTTTGTAGGACTGGTTAATGCACCACCTCCATATATGTCATCATATAAAGCAGTATCGCCATTTAATAGGCAGACCGAGTTCATCATACCATCTCCATTACCACTGAATACATCAGAGTCGGTTTTAGAAATTAATAGTTATATAAAGGCATTGCCATGAATATATACGAAATCGGGAGTAATGGTTATTGGACCGGCGCTTCCAGATCGATTCAAACCAGCGGGGGTTCTCCCATGGGATGGACTCGAATTACACCTCCGGCGTTGTCGGTGGGTGAATATGCTTTATGGATTGATGGGTGGAACATAACTACTGATGTGCCAGTGGTAATTAGAGCAGTTGCCGAAGTTAATGTTCAAGTAGAGCTTCAACAAACAATAAATATAGCCATAGTGTCTAACGCTTCGAGGTTGATTCAAACTCAACGTATAATGGCACAAATGGTAATTAGAGGGCAAGTGTAATGAGTATCGAAACTGCAATCAGTGACTTAACAGTACAAACCACGGAACTACTAGACACATGTGTGGTATTAAGAACTAGCACATCGCAACTAATAACAGATGCAGTTGCGGTTTCAACTAATGCAGCACTGATACCTTTAGTGGTGATGGCATCAAATTTAATCGACACGCAAACTCTGCTAGTAACATACATAGCAAAGTAAAAGGATAAACCATGACAATAGAAACCGAAGTAGCAGCACTAACGACATCTACGACTGCGCTAGTTACAGCAGTCGGACTACAACAGACCACCGTAACAAATGCTATAACTGCATTTACTGATGTCACCACTCGAGTTAACACTGGGTTGAATCTAGTTGAAAATACCGCAGATATAGACAAACCTATTAGTACATCGACACAGGCTGCACTTGACCTGAAGCAACTCACACTTGTGTCAGGTGTGAACATCAGTACGGTTAATGGTATATCTATCTTAGGCGGGGAGGCACTGGTTATTGCACGTAGTGCTACATCTCTTAATAAAGTTGACTATGCTGATCGCGGTACTCTGAGGTCCACCGTTTCCGAAGTCGATGACTCTACGGTTATAGAAGGTCTTGGTCTGTTTATGTTCGTTGATAATCAAGACGAACCTGATGACGACGAAACTTGTTTCACAACTGCCACAGGGCAATGGTTGCTACGTGCGCCTGCATGGGATTTGATCTCCGCTTGGGGTTCATTTGATGCAGCTATTCTAGAAGACTTCATGGAAGATGAACCGTCTCGCTTCGCAACTTATCTACTAAATAACACATAAGGATTAATTATTATGTCAACTCTTCGCTCTTTAAGATTGCTCGGCGCAGTCGAAGCAGGAACCGTCACTGGTTCTGAACTACAAACATACCTGACAGATGCTGGTCGCAGTTCTGAATTTAGTGTATTACTATCCACTCGTGGGCAAACTCGCCGCATGGCTGCAAGTCCTCTAACTATGGCGACTATCACTGGTAGTCAGGCAGCCATTGATATCGTGTTTGAATCTGCCACAAGTCAGACATCGCATGCTTGTCAGGCTGTGGTGAATTCTGCTATAGCGATGAATACTGTTTCTAATAACCTAGCAAGTTTGAATACACTTGGTGCAAACCCCATAGCATGGAATCTGTTCAATAAGTCTGCTTATTATGAAATCAATATACGCACAGTCCTTGCATACTACACAGGACTTGATCCATCAATCTATCCGACTGTAACTTCTATTGTGGTTGATCCGGATTCAATGGCTAGTGCTGCAGCAAGTACGTTTGCAATGAACACTATTGTCGCCAGTCCCACTACTACTAGTATCATGGCAAATGTAGCATCATCCATGTCGATAGTTGCTGCTAATCCTGTGTCTATCAGTATTATCGCCAAGCAAACGTCTATCATGAGTATTATCGCAAATAGTACTGCAGCTATGACCGAAATTAATTCACGTAGTAATGCTGTTCAGGTCATGTCATCAGAACCTGGAGCAATTAATGCAATCGCTTCTGTGGAATCTGCGTGGACAGGGTTTCAAGCAGGACCATACTTTAGTGCAAATCTAGCTACGATACTTGCTAACATAGCAGGAGTAAACCCAAGTAATTATCCGACACTCGGTTCTATCATCGCAGATGCCACCGCACTGGGTATAGTTGCTTCAAATAAAGCAGCAGTAGAAGCCCTATCATCAAATACCTCTGCTATGACTACACTAGCATCTAGTCCAAATATTGGTATCATTCTTTCCAGTGCAGTTGCTATGGGAGTTATCGGGCCAAATGAAACTGCTATGGGAAGCTTCTTAGGTGCTCCAGGTGCTTGGGTAGGATTGTTTGCTAGTTCAATTGCTAAGGGGTATATTGTTTCTTCTACACCACTTGTGGATATAGTCGCTGCCAATGCAACCTTGGTCACTTACCTTAAGACCACAGCAGTTCTAAAGTCTGCTACTGGTACACCAGACGGTAATTCAACCTCACTACAAACCTTTCCAGGCATACCATCTAAGGTACTTGTGTTGACCGCTAAAGAATCTGGTATTGCTGCTACATTCAATCCATACAACTTTGGTGGATCACCAGCTGCTGGTTCTCAGGCAGGCGCAACGCTTTCCTTGACGGCAGCATCTACCCGTGCACACGTTGCTGGATACACTAACATGACATGGAACTTGCAGGGTATCGGCGTAACAGCGGCTACATTGCCAATCATCACTTATGTTGACATGACATAATAGACATCAATCATATTACCGAGAACACAACATATGGAAAAAGATCCTTGCTGGAAAGATTACGAGATGATCGGAACCAAAAAGAAAAATGGTAAAGATGTGCCTAACTGTGTGCCAAAGGAAGAAGTGTCTTCCGACGAGAGTGCTGATCCTATTGAGGAGAGCGCTGAATACGAAGGTCGTAAGGTTACATTAAATAAACCATTCGCTGGAGATTCTAAGAAAAAGCGATACGTCTATGTCAAGAACGATAAGGGTAATATTATCAAACTTGGGTTTGGTGATCCTAATATGGAAATCAAACGTGATGACCCGGAACGTCTCAAGGCATATCGTGCAAGACACAACTGTTCTGATCCAGGTCCAAAGTGGAAAGCGAACTACTGGTCATGTAAGTACTGGTCGTCTACACCAACATCTAAGTTGGACGAGGGTCCTACAAGTTTCCAGACATATCTTGAAGGCGTTGAGAGAGATAGAGCAGACTTAGCTATTTCTAAAGAACTCGAACGTGATAAAGAACGTCATGATCGTATGCGTGATCAAGCTGACCAAACAGATGCTTCCTCAACCAAGTCGCAAAACCGTAGATTAGCTAATGAGGATGTTTCTATTCCTATGTATGTACAAGAGGCTGCATACGATGGCAACATCGGTATGATGGAACTCGCTAAGTTTTACATGAAGGCGTCTTCTGCTGATAAACAGAAACTTCAAGATGCTATCAAGAGCAAGCGCTTCAAAGACGCATGGAAGATGATTGAGAAAGTTACTGGAGTTAAACTTAAAGGTGCTGAGTTCGCAACGGAAGATGTGACTGAACGTTCTGCTGGTAGTATGTTTAAGCATGCCGTCGGTAAAGTGGTATTCAGTAAAGAGTATGAGAATGCATTGAAACTGATGAAGGATACTGGTATCACTGCTGCTCTTGCATCCAAAAGGTTCAAGGGTGTAGATGCAAGAAAACTCGCTGCTATGGCTGAGGATGCGACTGAAGATATTGAAGAAGAAGTTGTATTAGAATATTTCACAGACGCTCAGATTAGAAAACTAAAACGTGAATACTCTACGGTCGATAAAGTCGATCCATCTGGACCTACATATAAAGCCTTGGTAGCAATGTTGGACAAGATGTTAGTTCAAGACCTTCCTCTATTAAAGAAATTAGCTGATGCCGATATTAAATTCGTATCGGTATTAGCTAAGAATAGACTTAATAGAACTATGAAGAAGGAAGATACTAATACTGAAGAAGTCGCAGCAAACTCAGTTGCTGGTGGCGGCGTTGATATGAATCCTACTGGTAAGGTCAAGTGGGATAAGCGTTCAAAGTTCCATGTCGACCATATGTTCAAACGTGCTGATGGTACTAAGTACAAGAAGGCATCTAAAGAATAAATTACTTTACATGGCTACTACCCTGCTGGAGCAAGCTTATTATAACACTAAATACTGTTATTGTAAAGGCTTGCACATCAGGGTTTTTTGATGTATAATATGAGAGTATCATGGGTATAATTCAAACGATTAAAATATTAGCGATACTAGCTATTGTGTCTATCATAGCTGGTAGTGTCTGGTATGTGACAGGACTACGTGCTGATCTGGCAGTGTCTGAAGAGAATACGAAGCAACTAGTTGTATCTGTCTCACAGCAACAAGATGTGATTGCACAGATACAATCAGACCAGAAACAAATTCAAGCGATCAATGCTAACCTTGCTGGCATGGTTGCAAAACAAATGCAGGATGTTAATTCGCTCCGAGACCGTTTCTCTACTAGTGCTAATGGTGATGAACGTGATCTTGGTAAAATTGCTATTGAGAAACCCGCGCTGATTGTGAAAATAATAAATAAGGCATCTATCAAAGCAGTTCGTTGTTTAGAACTTGCAAGTGGATCGCCATTGACTAAGGATGAATTAAATGTACCGAACTCTGAATGCCCTTCTCTTACTCCTACTAACTAGTGCATTATCTGGATGTGCAGTTCTAAGTTGGTTCGGTTCGGATGACGTTAAGCCAATTGAGGTAGTATCAAAACCAATTGAGAAAACTCCTCTAAACCTACAACCCACAACCCCTCTATCACTGTCTAAACCTACATGGGTTATTGTCACTCGTGATAATGTCCAAGAGGTATTCGACGCACTAGAAAAGAGTGGTTCCGATCCAGTAATCTTTGGGTTGACCGATAAAGGTTATGAAAACCTCAGTATCGATTTTTCCGAAATTAGAAATTTTATAAGTACACAGCGCAACATCATTATTCAATATCAAGAATATTATGAACCACTACATGACCCAGCGGTCAATAAGTAATTGCATTACATCGAATTGTGTGGTATAATATCATACACTGACTATTTTCAATATGGAGTTTTTTAATGAATAATCTTACTGTCGTAAAACGTGATGGGGGACGTGCTCCCTTTGACGTTAATAAGATCCACAAAGTTTTAGAGTGGGCGACAAATGAAATCAACGGAGTATCAGTTAGTGAGATTGAACTTCGTGCAAATATTCAGATGTATGACGGTATGGCTACCGACAATATCCACGAATTGTTGATCAAGTCTTCATCAGAACTTATCTGCGAACAGACTCCCAACTACCAATACGTTGCTGCACGTCTGGTTAACTATAAGATCCGCAAAGAAGTATATGGTGAGCATCAACCTTGGCACTTGTCTGACCTGATTGATACTAATATTGGTCGTGGTGTATATGATGCAGAAATTATAATCAAGTACTCTCCAGACGAGTTAGATGTTCTGAATAGTTACATCAAACATGATCGTGATGATAACTTTACGTTCGTTGGTATGGAACAGTTCCGTGGTAAGTACTTGGTACAGAATCGCTCTACAAAAGAATTGTATGAGACGCCTCAGATGTTGTATATGATGATTGCTGCAACACTGTTCGCCGAATATCCAAAAGAGACACGCAATAGATACGTTAAAGATTACTACGATGCTATCTCGAATTTCTACATCTCTTTGCCAACTCCTATCATGGCTGGTGTTCGCACACCTACTCGCCAATTTTCTAGTTGTGTTCTAATTGAGGCAGGTGACAGTTTAGATTCAATTAACTCTACTGCTACGTCTATCGTTAGATATATTTCTAAGAAGGCTGGTATCGGTATTGGAGTTGGGGCAATCAGAGCACTTGGTTCTAAGATCGGTGATGGTAGTATCGTACACACTGGTCTTATTCCCTTTCTTAAGTATTTTCAAGCTGCTGTAAAATCTTGTTCGCAAGGTGGTGTACGCGGCGGCGCTGCGACTGCATACATACCTGTATGGCACTTGGAGTATGAGAACCTAGTTGTTCTAAAGAATAATAAAGGTACTGCTGAGAATCGGGTCCGTCATATGGACTACTGTTTTCAATTCAACAAAACGATGTATGAACGCCTGTTGACTGGCGGAAACATCACATTATTTTCACCACACGATGTTCCTGACTTATTGGATGCCTTTTATGCAGACCAAGTCAAGTTCAAAGAGTTATATGTAAAGTATGAGGCAGATCCATCTGTCCGTAAAAAGACAATCTCCGCTATGGAGTTGTTCAGTTCTTTCTTGCAAGAGCGGAAAGACACTGGTCGTATCTACGTCATGAACGTTGACCATGCAAACGAACACGGATCATTTGACCCCTCTGTGGCGCCTATTCGCATGTCCAATCTCTGTACTGAGATAACTTTACCTACCGAACCATTAACTTACTCTGAGGATAAAAATGGAGAAATCAGTCTGTGTACTTTGTCGGCCACCAACTGGGGGCTTATCAATTCTCCCAAGGAATTCGAAAAGTACTGCGATCTTATCGTCCGAGCACTCGACGCGCTACTCGACTACCAAGCGTATCCCGTTCCTGCTGCAGAAATCAGTACAAAAAACCGACGACCACTAGGTGTAGGTATCATAAACTTTGCATACTTCCTTGCGAAGCGTGGATTGAAGTATGATGACGCTGCTCTAGAGACTGTTGATCAATACGCCGAGGCATGGTCATACTACTTGATCAAGGCGTCTGCCAACTTGGCAGTTGAGAAGGGTACTATTCCTAAGAACAATGAGACCAAGTATTCAAAGGGTATTTTACCAATTGATACGTACAAAAAAGAGGTTGATGAATTAGTCACACCTAAATACGCCATGGATTGGGCAGGTTTGCGTGGTCAGTTAATGATGACTGGTATTCGTAACTCGACGTTGATGGCATTGATGCCTGCAGAAACATCTGCACAAATTAGTAACTCTACCAATGGTATTGAACCTCCTCGTGCACTAGTTTCATATAAACAGTCTAAAGATGGTGTTATGGCACAAGTCGTACCAGGCATACATCACCTGAAGAATAAGTATGATTTATTATGGGATCAGAAGTCACCAGAAGGTTACTTGAAGATCTGTGCTGTTTTACAGAAATACATCGATCAAGGTATCTCTGTCAACACTTCATATAACCCTGAGAACTACGAAGATCATAAAGTACCAATGTCCGAGATGGTCAAGCACTTGGTGATGTTCTATAAGTATGGTGGTAAACAATTATATTATTTCAACACCTTTGATGGTGCTGGCGAAATGAAAGAAGACCCAATCATTATCGACGATTCTGCATCCGACGATGAAGATTGTGAAAGTTGTAAGATTTAATAGGAAAATAAATGTCGACATTTAAAATAAGAACAAAACCGAATCTTGAGTCCAATATGTTTTTTGACGGCTCAGTAGATATTGCACGATATGATGTTGTTAAGTATCCTCAGTACGAAAAGATTACCGATAAACAACTCGGTTTCTTCTGGAGACCAGAGGAAGTTGACTTGTCCAAGGATCGATCGGACTTTTATTCACTGAATAAGCATGAGCAACATATCTTCACTTCTAACTTGAAGCGTCAGATTCTATTGGACTCGGTGCAGGGGCGTAGTCCTAACTTGGCATTTTTACCTATTGCTTCTATTCCTGAGATGGAGACTATGGTTGCTACATGGTCTTTCTTTGAAACTATCCACAGTCGTAGTTACACTCACATCATCCGTAATGTGTATGCCAATCCTTCACTTGTGTTCGATGAGATACTCAATGTAAAAGAGATCACTGATTGTGCAGGGGATATCTCCAAGTACTATGATGACCTGATCGAAGCATCTAAATGGTTTGACCTATTAGGTGAAGGACGTTATGCAGTTGAAAATAAGATAACTCAAGAGCGCACCTTTGTTAATGTCGACATGTATCAACTGAAGAAGAAGTTGTTCCTATGCATGATGTCTGTTAACATCTTAGAGGGTATTCGCTTTTATGTGTCGTTTGCATGTTCATGGGCATATGCAGAGTTGAAGAAGATGGAAGGTAATGCAAAGATTATTAAGTTAATTGCACGTGATGAAAATACTCACCTTGCTGCGTCTACTTCTATCATTAAGAACCTACTGCGTGAAGATCCTGACTACGAAAAGATCCGTAAGGAAACTGAACTTGAAGTGATCGACATGTTCAAACAAGCTATTGAGCAAGAAAAAGACTGGGCCAAGTACTTGTTCAAAGATGGTTCTATGATCGGACTAAATGAGAAACTGTTATGTGACTATATAGAATGGATAGGTTCACGTCGTATGAAGACCGTTGGTTATACGTCACCTTATCAAGTTCCTCAAGCAAACCCATTGCCATGGACAGAGCGTTGGATCTCTGGTGGTAATGTGCAGGTCGCTCCTCAAGAGACCGAATTGAGTTCATATATTACTGGTGGCGTTAAACAAGATGTGAATGCCGACACATTTAAGGGTATGAGTCTATGAATATTATTATGTACACAAGGACTAACCCTCCTTGTTCTTTCTGTCAGATGGCTAAACAGTTTGCAGAAAATAAGAAGATCTCATTCCAGAACATTGAAATCGGCAAGGATATTACACATGAGGAATTTCAAGAGAAGTTTCCTTCTACACGTACCGTCCCGTTGATTCTAGATAACGATTTTGTTATTGGTGGATTCGCCGAGTTCGGCAACTATGTTTTATCAAAAGAATTAAGAGAGATGTCTATATGACCAGAAAAGCATTAGAATGTGTAGAATGTGGTACTGAGTATACGCTGGTCTACGATGAGGATGAATCAGTAGATACACCATCATACTGTCCCTTCTGTGGTGAGATCGCATCTAACGAAGATAAAAAGCGTGATGCTGATGAGGAAGAATACTGGGATGAATAAATAAGTGTGGGTACATAATGAACTAGAAGTTACTGAGATCGAAGAAAAATACGTCGCATTCGTTTATCTTATCACAAACCTTACGAACAACCGAAAGTACATTGGCAAGAAATTAACCAAGTTCAGTAGAACAAAAGTGGTTAAAGGTAAGAAAAAGAAGGTTAAGATAGATAGCGATTGGCAGACATATTGGTCTTCATCTGAAGAACTTAAGAAAGATGTATTAGATCTCGGCGAGAGTAATTTTCGCCGTGAGATACTTCATTTCTGTTTAAGTAAGGGCACTAGTACATATATGGAGGCGAAATTACAGTTCCAGAATGAGGTATTAGAACACCCCGATTTGTGGTATAATGGTCATATACAATGTAGGGTTCATAAGAACCATTTGAAATTCGAAAGATAATATGTTAGAAACAATATGTGATGTAATGTTAGATGCGTACAAGCGCAATTGGATTACCAGTCGCGACGGCAACGTAAGTATCCGACATCATGACAGAGACCACTTTTATATCACTCCCAGTGGTGTACGAAAGCAGACACTGCAACCTGATCAGTTTAAGAAGATCAAGATTGTAAACAGTTTTGAATGGCGTCAGTTAGAATACACAGACATCAGTGCTAACTTGCGCCCAAGTGGAGAGATCCCGCTACACTTTGGTTTACAAAGAGCAATGGGGCAACATACCAACGATGTTCGAGTAGTAGTGCATGTTCATCCAACATACTGTATTGCAGCAATGCATGCTGGTATTGATTTGAACACAGTTAGTGATGCGTTCCCAGAACTCAATCGCTATACTCGAGTAGCACCCAATGTGGGCGATGTTGCTCCTATCAGTCAAGAACTTGCAGATCAATGTCACAAGAATTTAGAATTAGATAAAGAAGGTAATATTGCCTATGACATCGTGGGCATCAAAGGGCATGGGGTTGTTGCTATTGATACAAGTCCCTGGCGTGCGTATGAGCATATCGAACGATTAGAACATATTTGTAAGATCGTACTCGCAAGTGGAAAATATTAAATTACAGTATGACAAAAATAAATCAACAAGAAAACAATAGCACTGAACATGAAGCAGAAGATAAAGATGTAACAGAAGGAATAGTGCATATAATGCACATTGCTTTGCCTATCACAGGTGTTATTTTAATTTTCTTAATGGCATTTATTGCTGTCTTCATGGCATAATACTCACGAAAAATAGTACTAATGTAGTACTTGCATAATGTCGAAAACTACTGTATAATGGTAGTTATCGACACTTAAGATATACCAATGATTATTCTAGACTACAACCAAATCGCGCTCAGTAACGTCATCGTTCAGAAACTCGGAGATGAGGAGATGATCCGACACATGATCCTCAACTCTATCCGTATGTACAATAAGAAGTTCGGACCAGAATACGGTGAGGTCGTTATCGCATCTGATGGTATGAACACCTGGCGTCGTGATATCTTCCCACAGTATAAGGGTGTACGCAAAGCGAAACGTGCAGAATCTACTATCGACTGGAACCATATCTTCCGCATCATGGATACCGTTCGTAATGAACTCGCTGAATATAGTCACTACAAAGTGCTGAACCTTGCAGGTTGTGAAGGTGATGATATTATCGGTGCACTAACAGAAAATACTCAAGAGTTCGGTAAACACGAACCAGTAATGATCGTATCATCAGATACAGACTTTGTCCAGTTACATCGATATGGTAACGTCAAACAGTACTCTCCAATCCAAAAGAAATTTGTAGTCGAGAAGAACCCCAAGGCATACTTCTTTGAACATATTATTCGTGGTGATACTGGTGATGGTGTACCCAATGTATTATCAGGTGATAATGTTCTGATGGATAAAATTCGTCAGTCACCTATTACTGCAAAGAAACTTGATGAGTGGATTCGCCACGCAGAAGATCTCAAATCCGTTATGCCTGAAGATGTATACCGTAACTATCAACGTAATAAGAAATTGATAGATTTAGGTGAGATGCCAAATGATATCAAAGAAAAAATTATAAATACATATGAGACTTACAAACTTCCACATAAAACGAAGTTCATGAGTTATCTGATAAATAAACGTTGTAAACTACTAATCGAATGTATAGAGGAATTCTATTAAATGGCAAAAGTACTAACGATCCACGAGATTCTAACTTTGGTGCAAGAAGCTTCCACTAAACAAGATCGGGTCGCCCTAATCAAAAAGCATAATTGCCTCGCCCTGCGCGATGTGTTAAAAGGCGGTCTTGATGATAGTATCACTTGGATATTGCCACCAGGCGCGCCCCCATATCGTAAAGATGATGATCAGCCAGTAGGTTTATCATACTCTACACTACATCAACAGAGTCCTCGTTTGCGGTACTTTATCGCAGGAGGTCCTGGAGAACGCTTAACACCAGCTAAGCGTGAAAAACTTTTCATCGAAGTCTTAGAGTCTATACATCCAACGGATGCAGAACTATTGATTGCGATGAAATCCAAACAACTCAAGAAGTTGTACCCATGCCTAACCAAGTTATTGGTTCAGGCAGTTTTTCCCAATCTAATTGTGAAATAGTTATAGGAGTGCGGGAAACACTATTTGTTATGAAAGTTTATTAACTCGAGAACAGGAGAGACCCTATGCCAAGAAGTCAAGTTGAGAGATTACGTCGCGATTCAAAAGAATTAACACACTATATCCAAAGGCTGAAGAAGGAAGGCGATCAACAGAAGGTTTACACTATGCTTAAAAAACGTGAATTTATCGAGAGACATTTATCTGACATGGAGGAATATTCCTATAGCAATTAATCATTGCAAAGGACCTCCGTATGTGGTATAATATACTATGTCCAGAGGTTCTTCTCCTACACTATATCATGAACATATTTTACTTAGACTCCCGTCCCCAGCAGTGCGCTGAACAGCATTGCGACAAACATGTAGTCAAGATGATTCTTGAATACGCTCAACTACTATCTACATCTCATCGTGTACTCGATGGCGTGCAGAGAACATCACTGACCGAATCTGGTCGCAAACACAAAACCTGGACATTAGAAGATAGATCACTTGATGGTGCTTTATACAAAGCAACTCATATGAATCATCCTTCTGCTATATGGGCACGTCAGTCACATAAGAACTACGAACATTTGCATGAGTTGTTTTATCACTTGTGTAAAGAATATACCAAACGATATGGTAAAGTTCATAAATCAGAAGGATTGATGGGAGATCTATTTGCAGCCCCAGTTAACATTGATATCCAGGCGCCCTTCACGGAACCGCCTCCTGCAATGCCCGACTACTGCAAGGTTCCAGGGAACTCAGTAGAGTCTTATCGAAAGTACTATATAAATGAAAAGGCATATTTCGCCAAGTGGAAAACTAAAGAACCTCAGTGGTTTGTAGAAGGATTAATCAATGCCAATGTATAATTATCGATGCAGTTCATGTGCTGCACCGTTCGATAAACTCATGAAGATCAGTGAACGCATGAGCGTAGAGAATGATCCGTGTCCAGCATGTCGAGAGGAAAATACTGTTAAGTATGAGATAAGTTCTCCGATGATCGTTTCCAACGTAGGTAGTCTACTCGGATTGACCGATGGAGGTTGGAAAGAAACCCTAAGTAAGATTAAATCAGCTAACGTAATTAATAATATCAACTCATGAAAAAAGACCCACAGCTTGCCCTTGCTACTGCTAAACCAACTAAACTTCGTTTAGAGCATCTAACTTCACTAGAACCTATTACTGCGAATCAACGTGTTGTATTCGAATCATATAAGAAAGACTATCACATGGTGTTGTCTGGTTCTGCTGGTTCCGGTAAAACCTTCCTATCAATGTTTCTTGCATTAGAGCAAGTGTTGGATAAGAACACTCCTTACGATAAGTTAATTATTGTTCGTTCAGTTGTTCCTACTCGCGATATTGGTTTCCTCCCTGGAACCAAAGAAGAAAAAGAAGATGTCTACACTCAACCGTATATATCTATCGCTCATGAGTTGTTTGAAGACAAAGGTGCATACGAGAAACTAGTTACTCAGAATGCACTGGAATTCTTGACTACATCATACATTCGTGGCACTACACTACGAAACGCAATCGTTCTTGTAGACGAGATGCAGAACTTGAATTTTCACGAACTAGATTCTATTATTACTCGAATCGGTGATAACTGTCGGTTCATTATGTGTGGAGATTACTATCAAACCGACTTCGAAAAGAAGAACGATAAAGATGGTATCATTAGGTTCTTACGTATCCTAGATGAGATGAAACGATTCAAACATGTCGAGTTCACATGGAAAGACATCGTCCGCTCTGATCTGGTGCGTGAGTATATTATGACTAAGGAGATGTTGGCACTCAACAGCTGAAATATGGCTAAATTTAAAAGATTTGAAGAAGGACGTTCTTCCAAGAAACTTGAACGTCGTCGTGAAGATTTCGATCAGTTCGAATCAGTAGCACGTCGTGATGCGAAAAAAGAAAAGCAATTTTATAATGAAGATGCCGCTGTGCGTCTTGCTCGAAAGAACTATTTTGACGAATCAGAAGATATTTGATCACCAACCAATTGATCTTGGTTATGCTGATCTTATTACCGAGAACGGTGGTAGTGGGCGTAAGTACGTACTTCCTGATGGTACGAAACTTCCGTCCATCACAACTGTACTAAGTATTCTCAGTGAAGACTCTATTCGTGCGTGGCGCGAGCGTGTAGGCACTGAAGAAGCTAATAAGATATCGACTCGAGCATCTCGTAGGGGTACAGCGGTACATTCGATATGTGAGAATTATGTAAACAATAATCCAGATTATAAAAAAGGATTGATGCCGGATGTACTCAATACATTCAACAGCATTAAACCTATACTGGATGAAAGAATTGGAATCGTATATGGTCAAGAATTACCTCTATACTCTGAATACCTTGGCATCGCCGGACGTGTGGATTGTGTGGCTCAGTTCGACGGTGTGCGTTCTATCATCGACTATAAGACAAGTCTCAGGGTAAAAACTGCTGACAAAATCCATAGCTATTTCATGCAGGAAGCTGCATATGCTGTTATGTGGGAGGAGCGAACCGGACTCCCTATTACTAATCTGGTAACAATTATCGCAGTAGATAATAATGAACCGTTGGTGTTCAAAGAGCATCGCGATAATTGGATTCCAGAACTACAAAAAACCATCGCCGAATATAAACGGCGCAAACTATTCTTTGGAGCATAAGATGGATATTATTGAATTATTAAAAGGTTCGCAGCAATCTCAAAAAGATTCCTTTGTAGGTCGCCCCATTGGGCATGTTCACGAATTCTACTTGTCTGGAGAGATCGAAAGTTCAGAGAATTATGTTGAATGGTTCGACACTATTAGACATGCTGGTGAGAGTGATGTAGTTAAGATCTATATCAATAGTCCAGGAGGTGATCTATTTACCGCTATTCAGTTTATGCGTGTACTCTCTGAGACAGAAGCTACAGTTGTTGCGTCTGTTGAGGGTGCATGTATGTCTGCGGCAACAATGATCTTCTTGTGTGCTGAACAGTTCGAGGTCACACCACACTCTATGTTCATGTTCCATAACTACTCAGGCGGAACGTTTGGTAAGGGTGGAGAAATGATTGACCAACTGCAACATGAGCGTAAGTGGTCCGAGGGTCTGTTACGTGAGGTGTATGAAGATTTCCTAAGTGAAAGTGAAATCACATCTATTCTGGATAACCGCGACATTTGGTTGGATGGTAAGGAGATCCTTGCACGATTGACCAATAAAGTAACCAGTGCAAAGTCTCGTTGGGAAGCGTCTCAAATAGAGTCTGTTGATGGTGCATCTACCGACCCTGAGGAAGAAGTTGTACCCGCCCGTAGAAACGTTGCGCGAAAACAACGAACTACTAGAAAATAAGAGTCTAACTTGCAAATTCCCTCAATCTGTGGTATACTAGTATCATAGGTTGAGGGAATAGCTACTTGGCAATCGAGTATGTTGCTCAAAAACAACAAAGTATATAAACTGCTTGCAAAGGTAGTCTATCTATGTTATACTAGTATCATAGATTGAGAGGATAACTGATAATATATGAAAAAAGTGTACACTGATCCCCGTAAAGTAATTCTCACCGATTGTGATGGAGTACTACTTGATTGGGAATACAGTTTCAAAGTCTGGATGTTACATCGTGGATACGAAGTTGTGAATCCAGGAGAGTATAAGATGAATACTATGTTTGACATCGATAAAAATACTTCTAAATCCCTGATCAGACAGTTCAATGAAAGTGCTGCGATTGGTTTTCTGCCTCCATTGCGTGATGCAGTATACTATATCCGCAAGTTGCATGAGAAGATGGGTTATGTGTTTCACTGCCTAACTAGTCTTAGTGATGACCCTGCCGCTCAACGGTTGCGTCAAATGAACTTAGATAAAGTGTTTGGTGCTGGAGTATTTGAAGCTCTTATCTGTACCGATACTGGTGGAGATAAGGATGCTATCTTAGAACCTTATCGTAATAGTGGTTGCATCTGGGTTGAGGATAAACCTGAGAACGCTGTACTAGGCGCTGATATGGGTTTAAAGTCTATACTGATGGGACATGATCATAATGCATACTTCCGTGATGGTCGTATACCTCGTGTATGGAAATGGGAACATATCTATCGCATGATTGAAGTTGACGAGATAGTTGAGGATTGATATGTTTTTAGACTACTGGATGATTGCAGTATTGTTCATCTTCTTATTTCTCGCTCTAGCTACTGTCTACTTTTCCGGATATGATGATGGATTTAAATTAGGTAGTAGTATGGGATTTATGGTCGCTATTCATAGGCTTAGATCTAAGTTGGAAGAAGGTGGGACTGATTCTTATATGAGTGCACTGGAAGACCCTGCGAGTATATTAAAAGAAAGTGCAGAAAGTTTAAAAAAATAGTGCTTGCATTTTGTAACAAGGTATGTTATAATAGAAGCATAGTGCGGGATTAGTTTAATGGTAAAACTGTAGATTTCCAATCTTCCGTCGTCAGTTCGATTCTGACATTCCGCTCCAAAAGTTGCATAAAAACAACAAATGATAATAAACTGCTTGCAAAGGCAGTCCATCTATGTTATAATTAATGCTTAAACAGCAGTAAACGATAGAGTAACTGCTGTAAGTTCTTTAATATTTTAATGTACTCGGTTCGTCTAGAGGTCTAGGACATCACCCTTTCACGGTGGCTACAGGGGTTCAAATCCCCTACCGAGTACCATATAGAAACATCTTTATTTCCCCAAATTGTTATTCACAGGGAGTTCGCAAGAACAGTCGATAACTGAGGATGTTTCTATATGGTTACTATATCAAAACGCATTAGGGGATAGGGTTCGATTCTCTTAGACAGGTACGGAAAGCAGTGCAGTCAACGGTTGAATAGTGCGTTTTAATATAGTATATTTTGGAGATTAGGCTACAAGGTGTGGCAGGGGACTGTAAATCCTCCGAGGAAACTCACGAATGGTTCGATTCCATTAGTCTCCACCAAATTTAGGTGCGTTCATATAATGGTCATTATCCTGGATTGTCTATCCAGAGACGGGGGTTCGATTCCCCCACGCATCGCCAAAGTTTATGGAGACTGAAACTTAACAGTTGATTCATTCCTAGCCCTGACACAGGGTGGCAGCTGATCAAAGTTAAGCGGATAAAGTGGACGACATATAGGTAAGTGACTCGGCTAACGCTGATATCGACCGCCCAACTGTTGCTGCTGTCTCCACCTTATAATGGAAGAGTGACCGAGTGGTCGATGGTACTAGTCTTGAAAACTAGCGAACCGAAAGGTTCCGTGAGTTCGAATCTCACCTCTTCCGCCAATGACCCATGCAAGTGCCTCGGAGATTAGGAGAGTCTGGTTAATCCGCTCGGTTTGGGACCGAGAAATCGTAGGTTCGAATCCTACATCTCCGACATATGAGTTGAAGTCAAGACTCGAACTATTATAAATAAGTATATGGAGGAATCTATGTACTATTTAATTTATAAAATTTCAAACAATATTAACGGCAAGATCTATATAGGATCACATAAGACAAGAGATATTGATGACGGTTATATGGGGTCTGGTAAGTATCTTAAATACGCTCAAGATAAATATGGCATAAGAAATTTTGCCAAGGAAATCTTATTCGTGTTTGATTCCCCAGAAGCCATGTATGAGAAAGAGGCACAATTGGTTAATGAAGAGTTTATTTCTGAAGAGAATACCTACAATTTAAAACTTGGAGGTTTCGGCGGGTGGGATTATGTTAACGCCAATCCTGAAAAATACCTGACTAGATTAGAGTCTCTATGGAATAATTCTCAAAGAAGAGAAAGACTAAAATTGAAGTATGAGAATGTACCAGAGTTTAGAGAGAAAGTTTTATCTAATGCCCTTAATGCTTTACACATTGCTCATAAAAATAATCCTAAAGGAACATTTTATGGGAAATTGCATAGTGAAGAAACTAAGAAAAAGATGAGTGAATCTGCTAAAACGACTAGTGCTGGTTCTGGTAATTCTCAATTTGGAACGATGTGGATAACTAATGGTACAGAGAATACAAAGATATCTAAACTAGATCCGATACCAGAAGGATGGGTCAAAGGCCGAAAAATAAATACTGCCGTGTGAAGGCAAGAGGGTAATGTCAATAAGACCCTCACCTAATGTATCAATTTCATCAAATGCAGATTGCGTCACACTTTATCGGGGTTGACGACCTCGAATCTACATTTGATGTAAACATGTATATCAAAAGCAAACTAGAGACAGATAGGAATTACAGGGCATTCTAGAACATACCCTGTATACCTAGAAAGGCTGTCACTGATAAACAGACTCTAATGGTATCCTTGAGTTTGCTTTTGATATATCTGATTTAAAGGGTATTTGTTGATTCCCTATATAGATATCAACAACGGCAACGTAGAAGCCGGTTAAAGGTGTAGGTTGTTCTCACCGAAGATACATTTTCCTCGATAGCTCAGTTGGTAGAGCAACGGACTGTTAATCCGTTTGTCAGTGGTTCGAGCCCACTTCGAGGAGCCAAGATTTTGCGGATGTGGCGTAATTGGTAGCCGCACCAGATTTAGGTTCTGGCGTTGAAAGACGTGGGGGTTCGAGTCCCTTCATCCGCACCATATAGTCATTGCAATTTATTGTAAAGTGTGGTATAATATACTTAACAACAAAATGCCGAATTAGCTCAGTTGGTAGAGCAACCGCCTTGTAAGCGGTAGGTCGTCTGTTCGAGTCAGACATTCGGCACCATTTTTAATCACTGAAGAATAATGCAAGAATATGTTAAGGTGTATCGCAAGGCTATCTCCCCAGAAGTCTGTAATACAATCATCAATAAGTTCGATCAGACTGAACTTGAACCCCATCATAACGAAGGATACAAGTTCGATCAGATCAACCTAAGCACTTCCTCTGCGTTCGAGGAAGAAGTTCAACATACACTGATACCAGTAGTGAAACATTATGTCGAGCGATATAAGAAAGAACTAAAGATCAAGTACTTCCCTGAGAAGTACGGATACGAACAGTTCAGACTTAAAAAATACCCCAAAGATGGATACTTCAAAGAACATGTTGACGTTATGGACTATCCAAGCGCTCGTCGGTTCTTATCTATCTTCATGTATCTGAATGAATCCGGTGGAACAAAGTTTGGGGATAAACTAATTAAACCCGAAGTAGGTTCTTTGGTTATCTTCCCACCACTATGGATGTTCCCACACACTGGATTGGTTGGAAAGGGCGAGAAGTATTTCTTGTCCACATATCTACATTATATTTAAACACTCGCGCCTGTAGCTCAGGGGAAGAGCAAGCGACTCATAATCGCTGGGTCGGGATTTCGAAACTCTCCAGGCGCACCATCAAACCCGCCCTTAGCTCAGTTGGATAGAGCATCGGATTTCTACTCCGAGGGTCGGCAGTTCGAATCTGTCAGGGCGGACCAAATATTATGTCGGTGAAAGTTTGTAGATGTATGCTTTACCTGACTCAGTACCACCAGCATCATCTTCAGCACTAGCCGTAACGATTGCATAATTGCCTGACATTGATACTTGTTGACCAAATTGGTCACTAGCACTTGTACCATAAGCATTAGGATTGTCTAGAGTGAGAAGTAATGCTCCAGTGGTCACATTAAATATATATGCTTTACCTGATTGTGTACCACCAGCATCATCTTCAAAAAGTGACCCAGCAATTGCGTAATTGCCTGATATTGCTACTGAAGTAGCAAACCAATCCTGATCACTTGTACCATAAGCATTCGGATTATTCAGTGTATGAACTAATGCGCCAGTGGTTACGTTGAAGATATATGCTTTACCTGAAGTAGTTCCACCAGCATCATCTTCTTGGAAAGCTCCTACAATCACATAGTTGCCTGACATTGCGATTGCCTGACCAAAGTTATCACTAGTACTTGTACCATAAGCATTCGGATTAACCAGTGTATGAACTAATGCACCAGTAGTTACATCGAAGATATATGCTTTACCTGAACCACCACCACCAGCATCAGATTCAGTATTAGCACTGATGGCAGCATAGCCGTTACCTATCGCTAGCTTCCCACCAAAGGTATCACCAGAACTTGTACCATAAGCATTCGGATTATTCAGTGTATGAACTAATGCACCAGTGGTTACGTTGAAGATATATGCTTTACCTGCGTTCTGACCGCCACTATCATCCTCAGCTGAACCGACGATAGCATAGTTACCACTTATACCAACAGCCTGACCAAATACATCATTGGAACTTGTGCCATAAGGATTAGGATTACTCAGTGTATGAACTAATGCACCAGTGGTTACGTTGAAGATGTATGCTTTACCTGAATCGAGACCACCAGCATCATCCTCACCTTTAACGCCGGTGATAGCATAGTTACCATCAATAGAAAGTGCTAAACCCAATAAATCATTGGCACTTGTACCATAAGCATTCGGATTATTCAGTGTATGAACTAATGCACCAGTGGTTACGTTGAAGATATATGCTTTACCTGAATTACTGCCACTACTTTCATCTTCGCCGTATGCACCAATGATAGCATAGTGACCGGATATATATGCTGCTGAACCAAAACGATCACCAGCACTTGTGCCATAAGGATTAGGATTACTTAATGTCTGTATTAAATTCGCATTCACACCGGAACTAGGTGCAACATAATCAGCATTATCTGGAAACGACCTACCAGTTCCCCACATGATACGAACAGCTCCGTGGCCGCCCCTGAACTGAGTTGTGTAATCTTCGCCGCCGTTGTAACCTCCACCAGCAGCTCCTCCATACTTGCTATACCTTCCAGCGGTGGTCAAGTAATTACCCGAATTATCTCTATAATTCCCTGCGTCAAGTGACCACTGGCTAAGTTGAGAATATCTAGTATCCCAACCAGAAAGTCCTCCGAAAGAGTTCACCCCTCCCCCAGCTCCTGCACCGCCTGACGTCGTAGCAGATCCATATAGACTAGATCCGCCTCCATAACCAGGAAAAGAGTTACTTTGACGCGCTCCTCCGCCGCCGCCACCGCTGCGATTTCCACTACTTGCGAAGCCCGCTGTGCCGGTGCTGGTAAACCACGGCCCGCCCGCTCCGCCGGTAGAATTATATCCACCAGCGCCACCACCACCGCCAGAAACCGCCCCATTGGGCCCAGAGTAACCTGTCCCAATCCCACCACCAGCACCACCACTACCACCGCCTTGCCCGTTGAAGTAACCACCATTGCCGCTTGGTGTGGAAGATGAAGATGAAGTAGACAGTCTTCCGTTGCCGCCGCCAGCGCCTACATATAAGCTTGATGATATAAAGTGACTACTGCTAGCGTAAGTTTGAATAGTCCAACTGAAGCCCCTGCCGTTTCCGGCAACGCCAACGACTACGGGGTAGGTCTGTCCAGGAGTTACCGAAATATTATTTGTAAATCCAAGTCCGCCCCCACCTCCTCCAGAATGTGAGCCAGATCCTCCGCTGGCCCCGCCGCCGCCGCCAATAGCTACTACACATACACTAGTAACTCCATCTGGACAGGTCCATGAATAGGTTCCTGGAATATCGTATACAACTTCTCCGACTATTGGAGTAGTATTTAAGATTGTAACATCGATATAGACATCTGTTCCATCGAGGGTCATCTTCATAATTTCATCCCCCCAATCTCCATCGGTTCGTGATAAGATAACCGTGAGTTGACCATCGCCTGCAGCATTAACTGTGAAGTTTCCTGTCAAAGAACCAAAGAACAAATCATCCGCAGTAATTCCAGTTATTGTGTATGGTACATCAATGCCTGGTTCTGCTTTGTTTAAGAGAAATGTAACTTCATCCCCCTCTTCAACACTAGTACGGAAAGCGGATAGTTTGGCCCCGTCTGCTGAAGCGCCAGCAGATTTAGTTGTAGAATATTTTAATGTTGACAGTAATGGCATATTATACAGCCGCTCCATGTGTTACGACAGTTCCTAATACTTTCCAATAAGAACTGGTCCTTATTAGTGTAAATATAAACTGATCTATGTTACTCTCTGTACCTGTAGGCGCAGTGTTGTTAAGCCAATTTATAGGTGCGTTCACTCCTTCGATTTGAACCGCCGTTGGTATACGTGGATCCGCATCTTGTTCTACCATAATAATAAACACAATGGTTCTGTTATCGGTAACTGGAACATTGGTGAAGTTAGCAGTAAAATCACCCAAGAATCCGGTATGGTAGTATGAGGTTCCGTCCAGATATGAGAATGCGACTATTCCAGATAGACTAGCGCTGTTGGTATTCAACTTCTCAGTGAAACGTTCAGCATAGATTTCTGTTACTGATAAAGTTCCACCTACACCTAATCCACCAGAAACTACCAATGCTCCCGTAGCAGTACTGGTAGACACGATTGTTTCATCAATCAAGATACCTGCGGTAGCCTTTGTAGCATCTGAGGTAGACCTTAAAGTCAATGTAGACCCTCCGTTGGTTCCACCATTGATAAGTGATATGGAAGGGGTTGCTAGAATAGGACTAGTGAAAGTTCCACCATTAAAAGTTCCGCCGGTAACTACTGGAGTAGCTATTGTAGGAGAAGTTCCGAATACCAACGATCCTGTTCCGGTCTCATCACTAATAATTGACGCTAGGTTTGCAGATGTAGATAATGCCAATGCATTGATCGTATTAGCAGTAGTAATAGCATCAACGATTCCGTATCCTGAAAGGGTATTCGGAGTTGATACTAGATCAGCGAACGTTACTGACTGTAATGCGGATGCAGCAAGAGTACCTTGAGATGCAGTCGCATAGTCACCAGATGCACTTGTAATAGCATTACTGATATCTGAAGTTAACGCATAATTATTGTTTGTCAAATAATTATTGATTCTTGCAGTTGTGTAGTAGAGATTAGTAGTTCCTTCTGGCAGAGCATCTGCAGTCTTACTATTGAAGTCTGCGTTGAAGTTCGAAGTCTTATACGTAGCTACGCTAAACTGACCAGTAGTTGAGTTGTAAGTTAAATCACCGGATGCACTTACCGCCGCTCTGACACGAGCATTTGTATAGTATAGGTTAGTGCCTTCAGATAAGTTTGATGTAGATTTAGCAATTAGTCTTGTATCGAAATCAGCATTTAACCTTGCAGTCGTGTAATATAGGTTAGTACCCTCAACCAAGCTTGATGTAGATTTATTACCTAAGTCGGTTTCGAAGTTCGAAGTCTTATACGTAGTTACACCAAATTCGCCAGTAGACGAGTTATAACTTAAATCGCCAGTAGCACTTACCGCAGCCCTTGCACCTGTTGTCGCCCGACCATCTGTGTAGTATAGATTAGTACCCTCAACCAAGTTAGTTGTAGTCTTCGTTCCCAACCAAGTATTAGCGGTTGAAGTAAAATCAGCAGTCGCTAATTTAGTTCCGATTGAATTGGTGACAGTTGTACTGAAGTTAGCGTCATCACCTAATGCAGCAGCAAGTTCGTCCAATGTGTTTAGAAGTGCAGGAGCAGATGCTACAAGATTAGATACTGCTGTACCAACAAAGGATTCTGTCGCATAACCTGCCAGTGACTGAATAGCACTATCTGCTTTAACACCTTGCGCAGCAGTTGCATAATTGGCGGATACCGCATTAACCCTTGCATCTGCTCTTGCATTTGTGAAGTAGAGGTTACTAAACCCTTCTGTAATTTCGTCGGTGTTGTCCTTAGTGGCAACTGCATTAACAACGTAAGATTCTGTTGCATAACCTGACAGCGACTGAATAGCACTATCTGCCAAAGCACCCTGACCAGCAGTCGCAAAGTATGATACATTCTGTGCAGCTGCAGTTCCTATTTCTGCTGGTTGAACCGCTGTATCTGCTCTGCCGCCTTGAGAACTTGTAGCAGCATCAGTAATTCCATAACCAGAAAGTGTCGTTGGTCTAGATAGTAGAGATGAGAAAATACCACTAGTAGCAACTGCTGCTAGATTAGGCTTTCCGATCAATTGACTATACAATCCACTTGTAGCTACGTCAGCAAGGTTCGTGATTCCATAAGCAGAAGTGGTAGTAGGTTTACTAGTTAATTGTGCAAATGATACCGTCTGCAACGCAGAATCTGCCTTTGTACCTTGAGCGCTAGTCGCATAATTTGACGATGCCGCTGCTATAGAATTGCTAACAGCAGTCTGAGTGACATATTGATTGTTTGCCAAATACACACCAACACGGGAATCGGTATAGTATAGGTTACTACCTTCATTGAGGCTAGAAGTAGTCTGATTTGATAGCGATGATACTGTACCAGTCACATTTCCAAGTAGATTACCAGTCACATTCCCTGTTACATCACCAACCAAGTTTCCTGTGAATAGTGATGCTCGTATTGGTGCATATGCAAAGGATATATGAGTCGTGTCAATGAATGCTGAAGCATCTGGTTCTGGAATATATCCTTGATAGAATTTCCAAGTGCCGTCTGTTGCATCACGGAAGATACCAGCGTGTGCATATGTTCCGTCGTTGTAGTTACCAGCGATACCCAAGTCTGGGTTAGCTACAGTAGACCCATTGTTCAAGAAGATCATATTATCTTCTATAGCAAGATTAGTTGCGTCAAGAGTGATGGTAGTACCTGAAACGGTTAAGTTACCATCAATGATAACATTTCCATTAGATCTTACGTCATTGAATCTTACATCATCGCTAGTAGCAACTGGTTGACCAATTGCAATCGCACCAGAAGTAACCGTAACTCCGGTTCCACCAGTTACATATGAATCGATTTCTGCATCAACTCTCGCATCCGTATAGTATAGGTTAGTACCTTCACTAAGATCAGCAGTATCTTTCGTTGCGAAATTATTGTCAACTCTAACTTCTGTATAGTATAGGTTAGCACCTTCTGCTAAATCTGATGTGGTATTACTATCTAATGATACGGGTGCTGCATCATTATTTAAATCTGTAACTGCTAAGCTTCCACCAACATTACGAAGTATTAAACCATCACCCAAAAATATCGAGTTGCCACTTAGATATAGATCCTTAAACCTTTTCGTAGGTGAACCTAGATCATACGTGATATCTGTAGTTGGAATGATATCACCAGACACGTTTCCTAGTTTAGTCTGTACTCTTGCATCAGTGTAGTATAGATTAACGCTTTCAGGAATCTGTGAAGTTGAAGGTTTGTCAGATAGGTCCGACCATGAACCACTCGTGGCAACGTTAGCAAGATCTGCAGAGTTTGCCTTGGTGGATAATTGTGATGCTACCGTAGTTGCAAAGTTAGAATCATCGCCCAATGCAGCAGCAAGTTCATTCAGTGTGTTTAATGTCTCAGGCGAAGAGTCTATCAATTCTGCAACAGCACTATTTACATACGATTCCGTTGCGTAGTTATATGCAGCTAATGTGGTATTCGTAACGTAGTTCGTTAGAGTAGTGGTCTGTACATATGCGGATAAATCACTAGATAATTCAGCTGGAGTTACAAAATCAAGCGCTGCCAGATCAGGTAGACCATTCAAGTCATCATAAGATCCTGATAAATAAATTGGTACATTTAATAGACTAGTGAACTGAAAGTCGAATAATGTAGGTTTGTTTAGAAGACTGTTATATTCATAATCAAACGCATCAGTAATACCATATCCAGCAGTAGTAGTGGGTATTCCTGTTAGACTGGAAAACGCACCGTCAAATAAGAATGATGATAATATACCCTGAGAATCAGCAAGTTCTGATAAGTCTGTAGGGATAAATGGTTTGCCTGCTAGATCAACATAGTTACCACTCAACGTGGAAGGCACGTTTATTATAGTAGAGAACTCGACTGTAGTTGGAACATTGATAAGCTGTGTATAGTCATTAGTCGCAGTCGGAATGTCTACCGTGATCTCATTTCCAGATGCAGTAACAGTTTTGCCGCCGCCAGTAAATTTAAGAACCGAGATCTGTTCTGTTAACTGAGTTCCATCATTGTAGACTGGAACAGTTGCGACGCCATCTATACCACTCGCGCCAGTATCTCCAGGGGATCCCTTGATGATGTTGGCTGTGAAGGTTTCCCCAGATAAAATAAGTTCAGCTGAATAAGCCATTAAGAAATACCTCCATCGACCTTAGCGGTTCCTTGAATAATTCTAGTTCTAAATCCGTCAGTGTCGATTAGAACCACGTCGTATACATAACTACCCGCCCTAATAGCAGCCGTTACTACATCTGTCAATTCCATGGTGAATATACCCGTTAGCGGGGCTGGAATAGTACAGACGAACGTCACTGCTGAAGAGTCTGGGGAATCTAATGTTAATTTTAGTTTAGCGGCAACCGAGTAACCTGTCAGATTAACTACGGTCGATGTCGCTGAATCATTAACCACGATCGAAGCTTTAAAGTCGGATCTTTGGTTAATGATTAAATTTGTTTTTACTGATGCTGCCATTGTTATTGTCCTAGTTATAACACTACTCTTTATATTTATACAAATTATTTGACACTCTTATTCGCTGGAGTAGTTGCATCCTTCTTAGATATGCTGTAAGCATTCGCACCAAAGTAAGCAGCAACCAATCCTGCAATTGCAACAAAATAAGTTGGCGCGATGTCACCAATAATGGTTGCAGCCTTGTCGAGTCCTAACCATGAAGTAATCATAATTGTTGTTGGATACAGTAGCATACCGGCAAGAGCAAACCATGTCATCTTACGCATTGCATCACGCTGCGCATCTTGATCTTCAAGTTCTTTGCGCTTGAATTCTAAGTGTAGGTTTAGTTCTGCTTTGGTGACATGACCATCCCCATTAGTGTCCGCACCTTCTAGTTCAGAACCTGCTTCAACAGTTAATGTTTTATTTTCTTCTGACATGGTATTTTCCTAGTTTGAATATTTGAGAAATGCTAGTGTGATGAATATTGCTGATGATATTAATAAAGCTCCAATGACGGTATAGAAAGCGCCCATGAAGATCTTAGTGATCTTCTTCTTTCTTGCGAACTTTGCTCTTCGTTCGGCCAATTCTTGCTCGTCACGACTACGTTTCATTTCAGCTTGAAACTGTAACCAATCATCCCACATACCACCACGACCCTGATAGATCATCATCTCTTTTAATTCAGCTTCTTTAGCATTAAGTTGTTCAGACGCCATAAAAGCAGCAATGTCACTTTTGTAACCATGTTGATGAGCCTTCTTAGCGATTTCTGCTTTTAAACCGAAATATTGAGCTAGTGCATCCCCTGCTTCATAAATCTCTCTACCATTCTGTAGCGTTTGTTTGATGACATCAAATGCAGCATTTGCTGCAGCAAGTTCGACGAGCATAATTAGTCCCTTATTTCCGAAGTATATCACGCTGCTTGAAATGCTTTGATACCAGCAGTGTGTTGTAATTAGACAGTATGACTATAGAAATATCGCCCTTGAGCTTGAAGGAACGGTGCGCTGTTGATGTCGATTCAGTTACACTTGCGCGAGTGTAATGGATGTAGTAATAATAAAACTGACAGCGTTCGCCAGTTT
>OOFT01000018.1_pt1 | contig 32219 bp, 48 predicted proteins | sample 1670301 | NCBI WGS metagenome assembly OOFT01 (sample SAMEA98140918, study PRJEB22522) | marine metagenome | biome: marine biome; feature: marine water body; material: sea ice | place: Arctic Ocean | collected 11-Sep-2015 | depth 0.3 m
ACAACATGGAGTCGATTGCTCGTGCCGTGAACTCTTCATTGCAGCTTTCGAAGCGTGGTGGCGGAGTCGCACTCAACCTCTCAAATCTCCGTGAGATGGGTGCTCCAATCAAGAAGATTCAGAATCAATCATCTGGAGTGATCCCCGTCATGAAGATGCTGGAGGACGCATTCTCCTACGCAAACCAGCTTGGTGCTCGTCAGGGTGCCGGTGCGGTTTACCTAAATGCTCACCACCCAGACATCATGAGGTTCCTGGACACCAAGAAAGAGAATGCCGACGAGAAGACTCGCATCAAGACTCTCTCAATCGGTGTAGTAATCCCAGACATCACTATGGAACTGGCTAAAGCTGGCGAAGACATGTACCTATTCTCCCCATATGACGTGGAGCGCATCTACGGAGTCCCATTTGGTGACATCTCAGTTACTGAGAAATACCAGGAGATGGTTGACAACGCAGAGATCAAGAAGACCAAGATCAAGGCTCGCGTTCTATTTGAGCGCATCGCTGAGCTTCAGTTTGAGTCCGGCTACCCATACATCATGTATGAGGACACCGTAAACAACTCAAACCCTGTAGAGGGTCGCATCAACATGTCAAACCTTTGTTCTGAGATCCTTCAGGTGAACACACCGACCACCTATAACAATGACCTTAGTTACAACGAGATTGGCAAGGACATCTCCTGCAACCTTGGCTCGCTAAACATTGCGAAAGTAATGGAGTCTCCAGACTTCGCTAAGACTGTTGACACGGCTATCCGTGCGTTGACGTCTGTCGCTGACTCAAGCTACATTGACTCTGTTATGTCTATCGCAGAAGGAAACAGGAAGTCTCGTGCAATCGGCCTTGGTCAGATGAACCTACACGGTTACTTTGGCAAGGAGCGGATCATGTATGGAGACGACGAGTCGCTTGACTTCACTAACATCTACTTCATGACTATTCTGTTTCACGCCCTACAGGCATCTAACAAGATGGCCATTGAGACCAGTGACCCATTTGACAACTTTGAGAAGTCAAAGTACGCAACTGGTGAGTTCTTTACCAAGTACACTGACGAGAAGTGGGAGCCAGCTACTCAGCGCGTTGCAGATATATTCAAGACAGCAAAGATTGCTATACCTACACGCCAAGACTGGGCAAATCTTCGCGACTCTGTGATGCTTTATGGAATCTACAACCAGAACCTACAGGCTGTACCTCCAACTGGCTCTATCTCATACATCAACAACTCAACCTCAAGCATTCACCCGATTGCTTCTCAGATTGAGATCCGTAAGGAAGGAAAGCTTGGGCGCGTTTACTACCCAGCGCCATACCTAACTAACGATAACCGTGAGTATTTTCAGGACGCTTACGAGATTGGCCCTGAAAAGATCATTGACGTCTATGCTGCCGCTTCCCAACACGTAGACCAGGGACTATCGCTAACTCTATTCTTCAAGGACACTGCTACAACTCGCGATGTCAACCGTGCACAGATTTACGCATGGCGCAAAGGCATCAAAACTATTTACTACATCCGAATCCGCCAACTAGCTCTCGAAGGTACTGACGTCGAGGGCTGTGTTAGCTGCATGCTCTAGGAGGCATAGATGATAACAACAGCAAAGATCACAAGACCCGTTAACTGGAACAAAATCATAGATCAGATTGATCTTGACGTATGGAACCGACTGACCTCCAACTTTTGGTTGCCAGAGAAGATTGCAATCTCTAATGACATTCAGTCATGGGGAACGCTAACCCGTGAAGAGCAGCTGCTAACCATGCGCGTCTTCACTGGACTGACTGTGCTTGATACCATTCAGGGCACTGTTGGATCTATGAGCATCCTTCCGGACGCTCGGACCCCTCACGAAGAGGCTGTAATCACCAACATTGCCTTCATGGAGTCAGTGCACGCCAAGAGCTACTCTTCTGTGTTCTCGACGCTTTGTATGTCAGCTGACATCGATGAGGCCTTTCGTTGGGCAGAGGAGAACCCGTACCTTCAAAGGAAAGCTGAAATAATCCTTGAAAACTACAACGGTGAAGACCCTCTAAAGCGTAAGATTGCTTCCACTCTGTTGGAAAGCTTCTTGTTCTACTCTGGTTTCTACTTGCCGATGTACTGGTCCTCCAGGGCAAAGCTAACCAACACCGCTGACCTGATTCGCCTAATCATCCGTGATGAAGCCGTTCATGGTTACTACATTGGATACAAGTACCAGCTTGGTCTTGCAGAGGAGACTACTGAGCGTCAAGCTGAGCTTAAAGAGTTTGCTTACGATCTTCTCATGGAGCTCTACGAGAACGAAATTAAGTACACTGCTGATATCTATGACTCAATGGGACTAACTGGAGATGTAAAGAAGTTCTTACACTACAACGCCAACAAGGCTCTTATGAATCTAGGCTATGACGCGTTGTTCCCTAAGGAAGTCTGCGATGTCAACCCTGCTATATTGTCCTCGCTGTCACCCAACGCTGATGAGAACCACGACTTCTTCTCAGGCTCCGGCTCCTCTTACGTAATTGGTAAGCACGAGTCGACAACTGATGATGACTGGGACTTTTAAGGAGGCGACAATGGATTGCAACTGCGGAAACTGCCAATGCGGCGGTAAGAAGTAAGAAAGGCCACCCTACGGGGTGGCTTTTTTCTTGCTATGTGGACTTGCGCTGAAGGCGGTTGCGCTGCTAAACTAAGGCATATATTCGTTCAATTCACAGCAAGGGCAGGTTATGATAAATCAGGTTATTGGGACATTACACATCCCTGAGTTTTTAGGAAAAAGCGGTAGACCACTATGTGCTGATGAAGACCCAGAACTATTTTTTCCACAAGAGGTGGAGTATGCGGACGGCACTACACATTCAAGTTATGCCAATCTGCCAACGGCAAAGGCAATTTGCGGGGCCTGCCCTATTGCCGTTGCCTGCCTAACCTATGCTCTAAAGAATCATGAGCTTGGCATTTGGGGAGGAACTACAGAAGAACAAAGAAGAGCCCTACGCCGTAGAAACGGAATTGCTCCTGCCAGGATAAGAAAAACACCAAATAAACTGTAGGTGGTATAATTAGAGAGCCTGGGAGAGAGGCGTTACTTATAACACAATCTATCCTTAGGAGCTCAAATGGGAATCTTCGCTGAAGTATTCAGGAGAACAGCAGCACTAATAATTTTACGCGTAAGCGGAACTTTTGCTGGTGGTTCGATCGCCGGAGTAGAACTCTGGCAAGCAGGCGCAATGGCAGCCTTCATCGGTGTAATGGACGTAGCAGAGAACCTTTCTCGTGCATACATGACCGACGGCGTGCTGGACATGCAGGAAATTAACACAGCTTTTGGTGGCGACACATACGCTGACGTAGACCCAGTTGCAGAAGCAGCTGTACCTAACCAGGCCTAAACCTCAAACTAATAAGAGCCCCTGCTAGACAAACTGTCTGGTAGGGGCTATTATTATGCCCATGGAACTTAATACAGAGCGCGACTTCGAAACCTGGCTAGAAGAAGGAATCAAGCATGGCTGGTGTGGGCCCGCAGTTTGCTACACTCATGATGCCCTGCCGACCTCTGAGCCTGAAGATGCTGAGTTTGAGGACGGCGGTGACCCTTGTATACATATCGTAAGAATGTATGAGGACCACATACATAAAAAGTCTGTTGAAGCAAACCACTCCCCTTCTGTGTGGCGAGCCACTAATCAAGGAATTGACCTTTGATGGTATGCTTTAAATATAACTAAATATGGGCCTGATCGGTTTCGACAGTAAGTCTTAATTCGGTGAAGCGTGTAGAGAAGTCTGTAACTCTTGAATCGGACAAAAAAACAATTGCAAACTCACGTTCTGCATTCGCACTAGCTGCTTAGTCGCCGCTTAGTGCCCCACTGGTAGATGTAGCTCTAACTAATCGCCACTGGGTTTAAATAAATAGAGCAACAAGAAAAAGGCCCGCGGGTGACGAGGCTTGAAAATATCGGACCCACCGCAGCACCGTGGCTGGTAGAGCCTACACACGTAGAAGAACGATGGACAACTTATTGGACGCGGGTTCGATTCCCGCCAGGTCCACCAAATACTTGTACAACTAGACATACTGTGCTAATGTATTTAGTAAGTTAAAAAATTAACTCGTGCATTAGTAGGAATCACCGCCGCTGGATTGGTGGCGTCGCTTATTCCTGGCGGTATTGCCATTGCAAGATCCGCATACCTAGAGACCACTCAAGATAGTGTTGTCACTTCTCGGGTAGACATACGAGCAGAAGTTGTTGAACTACCAACGCCTACTGACATAGAATCTCTAGACACAGTTGTGCCTACAATAGAGCAGGACCTAGACAGTCCGGTGCCCGCCGTAGTAGTGGAGATTAAAAAGTCAACTAAGATCATAGACACTGCTGAGATTTTAGCGACCACCCCTGATGAAACCATATTCACTATTATGGACACCCAACCTGGAGTCACATGGGGACTGGATAAGGTAGATGGAACGGTAGACGGGTCCTATTCTTACACAAGCTCTGGCTCAAAGACTCGTATATACATCGTAGATACGGGCATAGATGCCACACACCGTGAGTTCCAGTCTCGTGTAGTTAAAGGGTTCGATGCGTTTGGGGAGAACTTAGACCGCACCGACTGCAACGGACACGGCTCTCATATTGCTGGCATAGCTGCTGGGAGCTATTACGGTGTTGCGAAATCAGCCACGCTTGTGCCTGTACGAGTGCTTGACTGTAATGGTGTTGGCACAACTACTACATTGACAGACGGCATTGAGTGGATTCTAGCTAACCACTCTGGCTCCATAGGAATTGTAAACATGAGCCTAGGTGGCTCGAAGGATGCAGAAGTAAACTCTGCCACAGCCAGACTAGTCTCTGCTGGATTCATAGTTGTGTCAGCTGCAGGAAACTCTAACGCGGACGCATGTAACGTGTCGCCTGCGAGTACTCCCGGAGTCATAGCAGTAGGAGCCGTGGATAGGTCGGGAGCTAAAGCATCCTTCTCCAACTGGGGCTCGTGCGTAGACATACTTGCTCCCGGAGTCGGGATTAACTCAGCTAACTCGCTGAACCACAACATCTCGTCAATGCGTAGCGGTACATCTCAGGCGTCCCCATTTGTTGCTGGTGCTATAGCTACATACATATCTAGTGGAAGTCTTATATCTCCATCGGGAGCAGAGCCCTACTTAGATGCGCTATCAATAGGTGGCGTTGTTTCTGTGGAAAGAGAGTCGGCCTCTACGGCACCCGAACCGGTAGCTGAGCAACCTACGGCAGAGCCAACTCCAACAGTCACTCCTGAGCCTGAGCCAGAACCGTCGGCTCCTATTAGTAGTTTTGTTGCATCTCAGCGAGGTGGTGCTGGGTCTTCAGTAGTAGACATAACTTGGAAAGCCGTAAGTATGGCTGATAAATACATCATAGAAATCTCCCCTGCGGGCTTAGACATGTGGACAAAAGATCGAGAAACTACTCGCAATAAAACCATGATCTTCTCTAAAGCAGGGAGGCAGATACTCATTAGGGTCACTGCAGTTGTTGGATCTTCTAACGTTGTAGTGGGTCTTACAGAGTATTCTGGACAAAGATAAGGTACCTATTATAGCAGATTACGTGCCCCTATTTTGTTGGTTAATGTACATAGTCCTACGTACAAATAAGTCATACAAACTTAGGTCTAAGTTTGTACAAAAGAAAGGTGTAAGATAGCATCATGATTGATTTAAACGTAATAAACCTCACCCTAGGTGTACTAGTCGGAGAGTTTGTAATTATCCTCATATTGTTCTGGCATGTAGGCCGTGAATCTATGGCTCACTCGGCAAGAGCAAAGGTAGAGGAACGCGAAGCAGTGGTTCGGTTGATCCAGAGTACCCGCCGTGGGCTCAAAGGTGCAGAATCTAACGAACTAAGAGACGCCCTTATTGAGAAAGTAAGAGCTAGGAATTAGCTATTGTCTCTTCTGTCTGAATATAGTCCCTAAAGAAGAAGATAAAGTTAAAGCGCTTACCATCTAACACTTCGCGTACTCCGTGAAGGTTGGCCGCATTGCCTCGGAACATGATCAAATCGCCTTGCTCAAGTTTAATGTCTATGCCAAAGTGCTCGAAATACAACTCGCCACCCTCATAGTTGCTGTTCAGCATAAGAATAGAAGAGTAGTGAAGCTCTACTTCAGGCTTACCATCATAGTAATCGCCATCATCATCATGGGCAGGATTGCTTGACCCAGTGTCCATGATGTTTCCATAGAGGCGCTTCATGTCAAAAGTGTGCTGCATCTCGTAGGTCTTACGGAAGAACTGTTCTACTTTGCCCAAAGCCATCCGCAGTGGCTGCAAGAAGTCGAACTGCTCGTCATAAAAAGTTGGTAGCGGTATCCCCAAGAGGCGGTAGCCCGGACGGAACTGATCTTTAGTAGCGTACTTCTCGATCCATTCGACGTACGTCTCGCACTGTGCGGGGGTAAGCGCATTCTTAATTAGCTTGTATGGGAGCTCTTTTTCGGTCATGAAGATAGTCTATCATTTGGTATAGACTCTAGTTATGAAGATCATCGGAATTAACGAGACGACTCATGACGCAGCTCTAGCTATTATAGAAGACGGCAATATCCTGTTTGCTGGACACGCTGAGCGGTATAGCAAAGAGAAGAACGACTGGTTTACCAACGATAAGTTGATTGAGGCAGGATTTCGCTACGGAGGATCTCCCGATAAACTTGCTTACTACGAAAAACGGTGGCGTAAGAAAATAAGAATTGACAGGCACGGGGGATTTGGCGGAGATGCGCCTTACTATAAAAACACCTTATTAGGTAAACTTCCAAGCAAGAGCTACACCCATCACTACTCGCATGCTTGCGCTGGATACTACACATCCAATATGACAGACGCCGTTATTGTTGTGCTAGACGCAATCGGGGAATTTGAGACTTCTACCATCTGGACTGGAGAGGGTGAGAAGATCAAACAGGTCTACAGCCAGAAATACCCGGCTAGCTTTGGGCTCTTCTACTCTGCCTTCACGCAGCTTATTGGGCTGAAGCCCAACGAAGAAGAGTACATCATGATGGGTATGGCGGCCTATGGACATGCAGACCATCACTACGAAAAGGTTCGTGAATACTTTCCTCTGTTTAGCCACCAGAAATACAATATGCACTCGGGGATTCTTGACTGGGGCAAGGAGATTGAAGGACAAGATAGATTTGACATAGCTGCTGCTGTCCAACAAGTCTTTGAAGAGCGACTAATAGAGTTCATGACTATGGCCAAAGCTTTGACTGGTAAGGACAAATTGGTCTTTATGGGCGGGGTTGCTCTAAATAGTAAGGCAAACACACTACTCTGGGGCATGTTTAAAGATGTTTGGATTATGCCTAACCCGGGAGATGCTGGATCTGCACTTGGAGCTGCTGCTGCAATGTATGGCAAACACCTTAACTGGCAAGGTCCATATCTCGGGACCAACATACCTGGCGAATATCCAGTAGACAAAATCATAGACGCCCTTATTAAAGACAAAATAGCGCCAGTAGCTTCAGGTAGGGCTGAGTATGGACCAAGGGCATTGGGTAACAGGAGTATCTTGGCTGATCCTAGAGATCCCAATATTAAAGACAAGGTCAACACAATTAAGAAGCGTGAGCTATTTAGACCGTTTGCTCCAGTTGTATTGGAGGAGGAGGCTCACCTGTGGTTTGATATGAACTATGCATCTCCATATATGCAGTACACACCTAGGGCGCTCCAAGCAAGAATGATGCCAAGTGTTGTTCACGCTGATGGCACTTCGCGGGTACAGACAGTAAACAAATCCCAGCACCCTGGGCTTTACGCTGTGCTAACAAAATGGCATGCCCTCACTGGCGTTCCCGTGCTTCTGAACACAAGTCTAAACATAAAAGGTCAGCCTATGCTAAACGACCAAGAAGACGTAGTGGCGTGGGAAGAATTCTATAAGAAGGGCATCATCTCCTAATGAAGGGCGTGCCTTACAAGAGAGCGAATGACAGCTTAGAGTCAGACTTTAGTGGAGCATACATATCTATGCTTTTCTCTCAAAGGATTGACCGTGAGGAATGGGATGGCAACAACCCTAAACACTCTGAAACTATTGAAAAATCAGACTTAGTTATAGCGGGATGTTCTTTTGCTACAACAGTTGGCGTTGAGTATGAAAACCTCTGGGGCACGCAGCTCGCGGAGTTGTTGGGGGTTAGTTATGTGAATATAAGTCGTGTTGGTTGGAGCATGGGTGCCATAGTTTCCAATCTTCTATTGCACTTACACACAAGGAAGACCAAGCCAAAGTATGTCGCGGTTTTGGCAACGGAACTATTTAGACTGATAACTCCAGTAAACCCATTGGCTACTAACTCTGTACTGTACGCCGTAGATAGACCCTCTATAGTGGACGCCAATCTTTCACATAGGGAGGATATGACTGTTCCAGTTAAATATTCTAAACGCCCTCATCTTGTAGAGGATGTAGTGTCTCTGGATGCTGTATTTCACCAATCGCTGTCGGCAATAACCCAGCTAATACAGTACTGTAAGGCTGCAGACATAAAACTTGTCTGGGGAACTTGGGACTCTAACTCTAGCGAATTCTACAGAGAGATTATGCAAAGCCCCGACGGTCAACTTACGGTTGATCTTGGTAATTACATTGAACTGCCTGCATACCACTGTGGCGATCGTCGCGACAATCTTCCTGCAGACTGCCACCTAGACGATAGAAAACGTTATCGAGATGCCTTCTACTACGGCACTGACGATGGCACGCACGCGGGGGTGCACCACAACTCGCACTGGGCCGAAGATTTTTATGATAGTCTAAAATCCAACAATTAGGGAACTCATATGATCATCTTGTACTACTTAGAGCGTGCATATAGAAAAGTTAAATACTGCCTATTTCCTAGTAAAAAACCAAAGAGAGACTTTATCTACTAATGATGCCAAGGGATGAGCGAGATGCTCCATTTAAGTACGAGGTCCTAGAAGGCCAGCTGTATCCTAACGAAATTGCATCCCTTAGGGCATTTGCGGAAACGCAGACAGCAACAGACAATTACATAGAACTTTACAACAGGCCAGACTCCTGGGACACCGAGGGCGTAATCGCTAAGGTCAACGAGTTGTTTAGGGCATACATAAAAGATACTTTCTATCTAACTGGAGTGCTAGAGCCAAGACTCTTTAAGATTCTAAAAACTGATAAAGCTGCTGGCCACACTGAGAACTACAACACCCTGGACACTCGAAACGAGATCCTCTATACGGCTACCCTAAGCTTGAATGGCGCAGAAGACTATAACGGTGGGGTCACTGTATTTAGAAAAGCCGGAGACAGCGTGAGCCCGGCTGCTGGAGATATCATCATATGCAGACAAGAAGAGTTAAACTCCTGGGAGATAGTTCCAACGTCGAGTGGTTCTAGACTAGATGTTGTTCTTGTCCTAACAGAACTACAAAAGGTAGCTGACTACAAAGAATTTAAGATGGAGCAGTCGATTGACGATGGGGTTGAATACTAAGACTTTATGTAGGCAAAGCCAGTCATATTGTAACGAACGCCTCTGGTTATAGGGCGTACTCCATGAAGGACATTGCCAGGGTGTATGACAAGTAGACCAGGCTTAGGCTTAATCTGAACATCATAGTCTGGGTAGTAAATCTCCCCACCGTCCATGCCATCATTTAAGTACATAACTAGACCGTGTCTAATAGTCGAGTCACCATCATACTGGTCGATATGCTCGTACATCGCGGTACCCAGAACCCACCTGTGTGCAGCAGAGAACACGCTGAGATCGTACTCGCCAGAATCTCCTAGGGCAGCTAGGTATTCGGTAAATGCTTCTGCCTTGGTCTTCTCCATGCGCTCTAAGATCTTTTTATCGAAGTCTGTTAGCTCATCAATATACGTGTTCTTGTCTTCCCAGAAATCTATAGTTGATGAAGCCGTCCCCTCTGGGAACTCAAAGAGTACTCCTGCAGCGTGATCAGCATCTATAGTTCTAATGAACGCGGCGCAGTCCTCTTCGGAGAACACTCCCTCTACTAGACAAATGGGGGTTCCTGGTATAAATGTCAGGTTCATACATTCGATTATACTAGGGAACATGGACGTCCCTATTGAGAAGGCATTGTTGTACGCACGTGTCTCTACCCAAATGCAGGTAGAAGACGGCGTATCTCTGGGGGCCCAGGAGCGGCAACTAATCCAAGCAGCTGAGATGTATGGCTTCACTTCGCACGAAGTTGTGCTTGAGGAAGGCCGCTCTGGCAAGAATGTCAGCGGGCGACCCAAATTAATAAACGCCCTTAAGCAGCTAGACGAAGGCAAAGCTGGAGCATTGATTGTTACCAGGATTGACAGGTTGGCTAGGTCAACCAAGGACTTCCTGGATATTGTGGACAGGGCTGGTAAGAATGGGTGGAGGCTAGTCATGCTGGACCTAAACCTAGATACCTCGACATACCAAGGCAGATTCGTGGTTACGATTATGTCGGCGCTCGCTGAGATGGAACGTGGAATCATTGCAGAAAGAGCAAAGGATATCCACAGGGACCGCCGGGAACAAGGCATTGTCTGGGGTAAAGATGTTGGACCCAGGGTAGAAGTTGACCCCGTGGTATCTGGCATCATCCTCGGGTGCAGGGCAAAAGGATTGTCATACCAGGCCATAGCTAACACCCTAAACAGAGACAAAGTCCTCTCACCAAGAGGCGGAACGTGGTATGCTTCGAGCGTAAGGAATGCGATAAACGCCCTTACTGATAAAAAAGAAGGAGGGAACCTCGATGGCGAGGAAGAAAATTCTTAGACCTGCAGAAAACCCCGGTCCTATAGATAACTGGGAAGTATCTTTTGAGATACAAGTCAACGGCAGGAAAGTAGTGTCAGGCACTGAGCTCAAGATAGCGGGCGAACGCGGAAGATTTAGATTCATCAAACATGTAGTTTCATCAACTACAGAATGGATTGATGTTTGGGGAGGCACTAAATACGCGCCTTCATGGAGGAGCTTCACGCTGGACAAGGTTAAACGAGTCCACTACAAGAACACCACTGATCAGGCTTTGGCGGCTGAGTATAAAGCCAAGAAGCTCAGTATAAAACAAGAAAATATCGACACGATTGATGAGAGCTAAAACATATGAAAGACCCACGCGGGTACCAGCAGATGTTTGATGAAAATGACCCTCGTATTGTGACAATAAAAGGGAGGGGAATGATCGACTATCAAGCATTTGGCGGTATTGCTAGCTCAGAGGCACTAAATATCTTTGGGCTTCGCACTCACTACACGGGGGATATTAACGAAGACAACAGGTGCTACGACCCCCAAAGGGTCATAGTTAGTAATTCAAAGGGATACAGGGGTGCAAAAGAATCTGACAGCCAAGTGGATATGATTGCCACTGGATGCTCTCAAACATTTGGACTTGGCATAGATGAAGAAAACATGTGGTCTAGACGGATGTCAGATGCTCTTGGTATGTCTGTAACGACTATTGCTGCTTCCGGATGGTCCGTCCAAGAGATGGTCGCCTCTGTGATGCACCACATTCGCAAATATGGCAAGCCTAAAGTTATTGCGGCGCTACTACCTGACTTTGGTAGAAGCGTGAATGTAAAAAATGAAACTGTTATGATTCCGGACGAAGACGCAGGCGAGAAACAACACAATGAACTAGAGCCGCGAGTCAGAGTCCAAGTGCGTGGATTTCACTACGATGCAGCTAGAGGTCATCCCAAACTATCTAAGCTTCCGCATATTGCTAATGATGTTGTGCCATACGAATGGCCAGTGTACGCATCAGCGCAAGCTTGGGCGGCCTTTGTAGAATACTGCCATGTGGCCGACATAACATTAGTGTGGACCAGCTGGGATAAGCCAGTCCTAGACTGCTATTCTCTACTGAGAGAGATGGCAGATATCCACCATGTCAATCCGGAGGAAGTAGTAATAGACACTATGGGTCTTGTTGATAATCCGTACTATTTTGATGGGTATGGCCCCACATCGAGTTTGACTGAGCTTTCCTGCCACAGAGAGCTAAAAGATAAGTGGCCGGACACTTTTGATGTGGGCTCAGATCTATGCACGCACTACGGTGTCCATGCGCACGTACACATAGCTGAGATGTTAACTAATAGGTACAAGGAGCTGATCTCTATTGCTTGAAAGATCCGATGAAGCCCGCTATGCTGCTCAGATTAGCTCCGAGCTAAACAGTTCGGTATCCCTTAAGTTGTTGACATTAGGGAGTATAGGGCAGGAAGAACACATAGCAGCTGACATGGCTGCTAGAGAACAGACTCATGACCCTGTAAATACTTACACTTCTAACTCCCGGCAAGGGCGAGGCCCGGAGTGGTCTAAAACCCCTGACATAATAACTCTTGGTTGCTCGCACTCGTGGGGGACAGGGGTTCCAGATGACGCGGTTTGGTCAAAGGTGTTGTCAGAACAAACGGGAATGTCGTATGTTAATCTTGCGATGCCTGGGTACACTATCCAACAGAACCTAAATGACCTTCTTGTATACATAAAAGATTACGGTAAACCTAAATACGTTGTAGCCCTATTTCCGGACTTTACTAGAACCTACACGCTAATTCGGCATGACTTAATGGCGGAAGGTAGCGGGGGTTCGTCTGGTAAAGAAGTCACTGGTGATGAACTATCCTTCACCCCTGTATACACAACTAGAATCAATGATCGTGGCAGTGACGCCCCGAGGCCTAAAATCCTTAAGCGCCCTTTTTCTTTCCCCGATGTAGTGTCTAAAGAAACTTTTCTTTTCTACTATATGCAGTACCTCTCAATGATGCAAATCTATTGCGAGGCAGCTGGCATCAAGTTTCTATTCTCCACCTGGGACGCTGGAACTTTAACAATGTTTAGGAAGTACAAAGCTCAAAAAGTGGATCTGCCTGGATTCTGTGATCTTGGTAAAACAACTCCAACTGAGGGTTCGGACACAATTTATCGTTCGAACTGCCACCCTAGTAAGGTGAGTGAGTATGGTAAGAACTGGCTTGTGGGGGCTGACGCTACTGAGGGTCGTGGCGGCCACATTGGGATACACGAACACTTAGACATTGCAGAGATGTTTGCAAATGAGATTAAAAACACTAGAATAGACTAATGACACTAAGCGAAATGTTTAATTCGAACGACGGTGCCTCCGGCATGTGGGCAAGCGTTGTCCTCAAAGATGGCAACATATTTGAGGGAATCATAGAAGACGAACGTCTCTATGGAGTGTACCTACTTATAGGTGGAGACACTGACAGACTTAGTATGTTCACATGGACAAATGTAACCAGAATTGTGTATAGGCAAGTTTAGCCTCGGTTAGGAAAGATTATGGCAATAAGAAACTTAGAAAAGTTTGCTTCGTATAAAGACTCCATGGACTTTCGGGACTACTTAGACTCCCATGGTGTTGAAGGACTAGAAGAGCAAAGTGGCGGATTAGAGGGTGATATACCTACAGTTGTCCGTCTGGGCGGAGTAGTACGCTCCTTTCGCGAGTATCACGTAGATAGAATTGCTGAAATGGACTTAAAGGTCATCAGCTATGAGTACTGTAAGGGATTTCCTTTCGAGCTCCTTATACCTAACAAAGCGGTTTGGGCAGGCGTTCTGTACCTAAATGACCCGCGAGTCGGAGACTTTGAGCTTATGCTGGCAACAGAGGTTGCAGACAGCGAAATTAATGAACCCGGCATGGACAGCAGGCTGTTAATCTTCTGGGGTTGACATATAACTAGCAAGCAGCTATAGTAAGCCTATGAAGAAAATTATAGCGATTGCATCACTAACCACTCTTGTGCTTGCTGGCTGTGCTGTGCCTCAGCAACAAATCTTGCGGGCAGTACCGGCAAACCCGTCTCCTGTTGAAACTATAGAAGAGACAGCCGCCCCTGTAGACGTTGCAGAAAACTACTCGGCTACCTCAGCAAAGCCGTTAGAGCGTATAGAGGAAGCCATTGCCCTAGAGGAGGGAAACCCTTCTCCGGCTACAGCAGCTACCGCTAGACCAACCTCCCGGGCAGAATCTAAGCCGACCAGCTCTGCAAATGAGTGGATAGCAGCATGTAACTCTTATAAAGCTGATATCACCGCTAGGTCACCGCAGGTTTACACCACCATTATTAACGATTTCTGTGCAGTGAAAAAGCTGGACTATAGCTTGGTAACCGTAGTTGCCAGCCCAAACGTAGACGCAGCTCATCTAAAACAGTATGTAGATAGCACTGTCTTTGTTATGTCGTACTGGCAGCAACGTACTGGCCTGAAACTTAAGCCAGTGACGATAGTAGGTTTTAGTGAGTTAGATACTGACTTCTGGAGAGAGGAAATCAGCAGTCGCGTAACTGTAGACATAGAGTACCCAAGCAGGACTACTAAAGGCGGGCACTGTGGCTATCAAACCAAGGATCAGGCCTTCTGTCCCAAGAAGTACCCAAGCTCTGTGGTCAAAGACGGAGGTATTGTTCTATCTCTACTGCTCGGATCAAAGGTTGAGATAAATGAATTTAGGCATCTCGTGCCAGCACACGAAGCAGTGCATATATTTCAGGACTCCGTTGGACAGGGGCACTACACAATGTGGTACATCGAGGGACAAGCCACGCTGTTTGAGTTAGCCCTACAGACGCTCTTTTACGGTTCTGCCAAAGGCTATAACATTATGGATCGGAAAGATAAGTTAGATGCAGCACGTACTGACGACAACCCCTTTAATCCAAAAACTGTTCAGGATGTAATGACGCATGTGGAAGAGTGTCGAAATTCAGGTAGCCCTCCTTGCATGGGTTTCAGGAATGGGCCAGGAGCCGTATTCCACGAGAAAATTATTATGGACTTCGGTATAGATGCGTACATGGAACTCATGAACGTGATTCTAAAACAAAAACGTCTCTACCCAGATGAGTGGTCAGAGGGCTTTCTATATAGAGGCTTCGAAGAGGTAACTGGCATTGAGTGGTTTAGTTGGAGCGAAACAAGTGTTGCTCCCTATCTAGTCAAGCTCTACAATTAGGTAAGATATATGTATGCACTTTCAACCAGTACTTCTAGCGTCTGACGCATTCAGCGACGAGGACAAGGCGGGTATCGCCTCCCTCGTTGCTGCTAGGGCTTTAACCACTAAAAATCATGTAGATGATAGGCACCAGCGCGAAATTGGCAGATGGAAAGCGCTAAGAGAGTACGCGGAGAAACTTACCGATGTGGCCAGGGAGATCTTTAATGACCCCACCCTTATGCCCACATACAATGTGTATCTAAAGTATGGCCCTAACTCACATCTGAGTATGCACAAAGATCAGAATGCCTGCGTGTATACAATTGACTATTGCGTAAGCGAGAATGTTGATTGGCCATTGATTGTGGAGGGCGAGAGTTTTTCTATACCTGCTGGAAGGTCTTTGGCTTTTATGGGCGGACACGACCTACACGGCAGGGAGATCATTCCAGACATGGAAGAAGTATTAGTAGAGAACATTATGTTTCACTTCTGCCCTGCAGATCATTGGTACTTCACTGAAGGCCCCGAGTATGTAAAAGTTCTAGCAGCCGAGGGAAAACTAGAAAACTATTAAGAGTCCTGTATTATGTTTTTTAGAGGATACTCTCTTGTGTTGTGCCGCCAGATGGCAGGTTTAAACTCTTTTCGGACATCTTCGCCAGCCTGCCTGTTTTTATATAGAAGCATGTAATGCTGGCACACGTCTTCTTTAACATCAGGAAACTTGTCGTGGGTGTTGCAAATTGGCACAGAGTTCCATTGACGATCAACTCCGTACATTACCCATTCGTCAAAAGTCATATCTTCTTTGGCTGACCGCAGGGGTATGCCTCCACTGCGCATCGCTTCGATGGCATCAGTATCTTTTTCGTAGGGATTTTCCTTCATGATAGTATTATACACATGAGAAAACCTGTAATATTTGACGCTGTGCTGTCGCCGGAAGATATTAAAAGACTCAGGGAGATTGCAACAGAGACTCCTACTGAGCGTACAGAGTATGACCCCTACAACGGCAGGGTGATGTTCTACACAGAGACTATTGAAGTGGGCGTTTGCGAGAAGCTGTTAGATATTGCTAGAGAGGTCTTTGGAGACCCGACCTTAAAAACAAGCCGCGCTTCCCTTGTTAGGTATGCATGGAAAGAGTCTAAACTTAACCTGCACATTGACGAGTACGCAGCTAAATACACTCTTGACTATATTCTTACTCAGAAGACCGAGACCTGGCCTATTTACATAGAAGATGAACCTTACTATTTAGAAGAAAATCAGGCTATTGCATTTGTTGGTAGTGAGGTTCTACACTACAGAGACTACATGCCAGACCCAGAAAACAACGTAGTGGAGATTGTATTGATGCACTACGAGCCAGGTGATAGCTGGTACTTTGGCAATCACTGCGAAGACTTTCGTCCAGAGGAGGACTAATGGAAATTGCAATATTAGGATTTGGGCCTGTAGCAAAAGAAGTCATTAGGCAACTGAAAGAGCTGCCCATATACGGCGAAGTCTTGAGGGTCTACTGCGTGCACACTAAGCGTAACTCTATGAGCTATGGACCAGACAATGTCGTGGAGATAATCGACAGACATGGTGATGGGTTGCGAACTTACAATGACGGAGACCAGGCTACTAATCTTAACGTTGCTGTCAGTAGTTTTGAGGGGTGGTTAATTGAGCAATCCAAGATCACTATTGATGCTGTTGTAGATTGCACATCATATAACGAGGACTCTAAGTCTTTAGTGTTTAGCCTTTTAGAGTCAGCTAAAGCTGGCTCTGTGGTCATCTTGCCCAGCAAGGAGCTGGTTCAGAAGCACTGGAAAGAAATAGTAGACGTAGTTAAGTCTAGAGACGACGCTATACAAGTGTCATTTAATCCTATTCCCTCTGGTGATCCTAGCCAGTATAGCCAGCTGGATCTTAATGCTAAGACAATTCATGAGTACATAAACAAACAAGATCAAGATCTATTTGTGTATAGAAATGGTGGACCGTACGAAACTGCCAAAATCATTGTAGAAGATATTAAGAAAGCGTTTGGGCCCACTCACGAAGACGAAACAATAGACTGGTCACCCGTAGCAAGAGAAGAGTCTTTCAATCTCATGGCGCAGGAAGCCGCTATAGTGGCGGCCCAGGCTATGAAGACTCGATTAGTTGAGAGACGAGTCGAGGGGATACAAGAAAACTACGTATTCGATGAAAGCGGCATTGGCTTTGCGCGAGAAGTGTTCAGCGAAGAAGATGTACAGATCTTTAAGCGATTCATTATAGATGGAGAGGGTAGCTACAAATCTAGTAGCTACTATGACCATAAGCATAAAAGACTAATAGTCAGCCATGAAATGCTTGATTGGTTCTTTGGGGACCACATGATGTTGGACGTAGCGTGTACTGTATTGAAAGAACCCTATTTAGTGGTCACGAGTGCTAAATATATAAAGTACGACTCCCCTGAGTCCTATATCTCTCAGCACCTGACAAAGGCACCATGCACTAGAACTCTATTGCACTCCATTGCACAAAAAGAACCTTGGACATTGTACTTAGGCGGTAGGCGGTTTAAGACTCTAGAAACCAGGGGGCCCTTCATCCATTCCGACCGTGTCACGGTAGAGGCATCTCCTCTGGGAGAAACGGGGAATGACTACGTAGGGCACATGGAGCTACACTTTGGCACTCCAGACTCTGATGGTAGAATAGATCCTTGCACATGCTATGAGAAAGAATAGAGATTAAAATATGATGCTTAGCTTTTGTGTCCTGGGTTACGGCCCAATGGGACAGGAATTCACCAAAAGAGTTAAGGCCCTTGATTACTACAAGGTAGAAGACTCGGACACAAATAAAGTACGAGTACATACCATAGTGGTCCCAAACATATCTTCCGATAAATATGACGAGCTTAGGTTCTCATACGAACGATCCCCCGAGGGTACCTTTAGGTGCTTGAATGATGGGACTCAAATGACCACCAAAGAAACTCCCATATGCGACGACCTTCCTTGGCTGATGGAAACTGATGGTCACGACGTGGTCATGGATTTTATGTCATACAACAAGTACGCCAAAAAGATCCTACTGCAGCAAATAAGTAGAGGCTACTGGACGCACCTATGTGGTAAAGAGATGGTTAAGAACCACTGGAAAGAGATTCTAGCTACCGCCAAAGAAAGCGGCGCTAGGCTTTCGTTCAACATGTTGGCTACTGGCTTGGATGGATATAAGGACATAGACCTAAATCAAGATAACTTTGAGTTGTACGCAGATGATCAAAAGCTCTATGAGCACCGAGATGTGACGGTCGCTGATATTTTAGATGAACTGCTACCATCTCTAGACGTAGAGTACCGAATACGACATGCAAGGGCCAACCCACCTCCGCCTCCACGTAAGTATCGTAAACTTGACGGTCCTGCTGTTGAGATAGAAAAAGAAAGTGACGCTTGTGGTACAGATGACACGGTACCGTGGGGTAAGCTTAAACCATTATGAGTGAAGAAATCAGATTTAGAAGCGACATGACAGTAAAGCTCGTCCAGTCAATGGGTGACGATATGTCAGTGATTGAGGCTGCAAGAGTCTCTACAACCCTAACTTCCGACACACTGCGCGATACCAGCGTAGCTGTAGACCTTAGCGGGAAAGACCTAGGTCTAATTAACTACCTAATGCGTGATCGCCACGGTACCCCTTTTGAGCACAACGCTTTTACCTTCTTTGTTGAGGCTCCTATCTTCGTGTTCCGCGAGTTCATGCGCCACAGGATTGCTTCATACAACGAAGAGTCTGGTCGCTACAAGGAACTGAACCCTGTGTTCTACGTTCCTAGTGAAGACCGTAAGCTAGTTCAGGTTGGAAAGCCTGGTGCCTACACTTTTGAAGAGGGCAACTATGACCAGAAGATGATGGTTCCTGCTTCTATGAAGAGAGTCGCGAAAGAAGCGTACTCCGAGTATCAAAAAATGCTGGAGGCCGGAGTCGCTCGTGAGGTTGCTCGTGCTGTGCTGCCAGTAAGCATCTACAGCTCAATGTTCGTAACCATGAACGCTAGAGCTCTAATGAACTTCTTGTCCCTTAGGACTGTTCGTGAAGGTACAACCTTCCCCTCTTACCCACAGCGTGAGATTGAAATGGTTGCAGAAGAGATGGAAGAGCTCTTTGCAACAATCATGCCAGTGACGTATGAAACCTTTAACAGGAATGGAAGAGTCGCTCCCTAGTGGAGGAGTATAGGGCAGAGCTTTATGGCAGCAGCATCTTGCACCCTCGCAAGAGTGAGCAAGACTATGCTGACATGTATGGGGACTTTGTAAATACCTATCAACACAACTCCCATGGTTACAGGTCTGGAGAGTTTAAGGCTGGAACTGAAATCCTATTTGCTGGGTGCTCTTTCACCTACGGGATTGGAGTACCAGAAGAAACCATCTGGGGTAACTTAATTGCAGACAAGTTAGAAGTTTCTAAGTCCTCTATTGCTATTCCTGGCGAGTCTATTCAGTCAATAGTTATTCAGCTATTTCAATACTTTGCTACTTATGGCAACCCTAAAACCCTTCTATGTCTGTTTCCGGACCTTTATAGAATCAACTACCCTATCGAGGGAGAAATAGTTGGCAGCAAGATCAAGGGCGCTCACTTTGAAACTCTATACACAAACGTCAATGAACAAGAAAATAAAGACATAAAGATAGTCAAGAGACCGTTTGATGTCTCTGCTGTAGTATCTACAGACCTTGCAGCATATACATCTGTAAGCTACATACGAATACTAGAACAATACTGCTCTGCTGCAGGGATTAACTTTCTTTGGTCTTCGTGGGCAGACAATGATAACCTCGAAGAGATAAACGCCGATACACCTTTCAAGAACTATTTCAGTATGCCATCAGAACCTAAAGACAATCTTGACTGTCATTCAGATGTACGTGAAAAGTACGGGCCTGACAACTTTCACTCGGGTGCTGATCTGAAGCATGGAGTTGAACATGCTCACCCTGGGATCCACTCTCAAGTTCATTTTGCAGAGGGATTCCTTTCTTCCTTGTGATAGAGTATCTCCATGAGCCTAAATGATTTTGAGTACGCAAGAGACATGTCTGAAGCTACAGCCGAAGAGATAGTCACACTAAGCAGGAGCTTCAGTGAAGCTATGGCTAAGCGTCGCACTGCGATGGATTCATTCAACGACATGGCGGACAGCGCAAACGCTTTCGGGTACGAACTTGGGGTATTAGACGAGCGAACTAGATTTGAAAATATACTCGACGAATTCGGGACAAGTCTGCTACCATCAGAAGAAGATGCCAAGGTGGCGATTGAGATCCTAAGAAAGATGGTTTCAAGTGGCAGCAAAGAAGAAGAAGAAGAATTCTCCGGAGAGTAGTCCTCCAAGAATAAAACGGGCTTTTAAGCCTGAAAGATGCTCTAGCCATAAGTTTATTATGGAAGCCGATGGCCGCGTCGATATGATGGCATCCCATGAAGTTACTGATGATTCAATATGCTTTAATTGTGGACTTTACTTTTCTACTTGGGTCTGGTACAGTGATAAGGTAAACGCAATTTATTGGAATGGAGTAGACAGTGAAGCTGGTCAAACACTTAATTTTGTTTCTAAAGAGTTGGACACAATCACAGACAAGTACGCACTTGGACTCGTCAACACAATCCTCGACAAACTCAGAGAAAGAAGGAAGACCCTTGGCAGAAGATTCTAAGCACAGCTACAACGGCTACAGCACCGATCAGATGGCAGAGATTTACGCCAAGCTTGAAGTATCAAAGATGCTCATAAAGATGGGCACTGATATGGCAAAGCAGGTTGAAGCTGACATCAAATTCTATAAGATGACAAATGGTATCGAAGACTAATGAGCTATGTAACCAATGACTAACGAAGAAAGTCAGGGCTTCACTCCAGAACAGCTAAAGGATATTTTTATCAAGCTGGAGATGTCGCGAATGCTCATGAAGATGAGTCTGGATATGACAAAGCAGATTGAAGAGGACATTAAGTTCTACAAGACGATAGGCAACATCGAGGAGAAAGACAATGAATAACATACTGAGAGAAATATTTGGCTCTGCATGGCCCTATTACTTTGCAATGAGTGTATTGTTTGTTTGGTGGTTAATTCAAAGGAAAGTTGGTAAGTAATGGCTGAGCAATATAAGACAGTAAGAGAAGTTATTGAGATGCTAGACGAGAAGGGTATCATCCTGGCTTCGGAGGCATGTGGGGAATCTACTGACCCTAGCCTGATTAAATACGCAATCATTGAAGCTTTCATTAATGAGATTGATCCTGAGTACTTCGATGAAGAAGATGACTACGAGATCCCTATTGTGTATCTCAATGAAAAGGAAGACTAAAAAATGACATCTAACGGCGATTTAATGACAGTGAAGGATGCTGCTGCAAAGGCTGGCATCTCTGGTACATCACTGCTGACTATAATCAATGCAGGTTACATAAAGAAATATAAGATTGACATGTACGGCTTTGTCCACTACCGAGAAGTTCTACGTGGAGCTTGGGAATTTGAGCAAGCCAAGACAAGGCACGGAGTTATAAACTCTGCCAAAAGAGCTGAAGGTGTTGGATAATAATATGTGGGCGATATACCTAGCTAAAACAATGGAGCCAATGTGGACCTCCGAAAACAAAGAAGACCTGACCTCCCAGTGCGCTCTACTTAATGAGGAGTTTGAGGCGGGAGCTTATGTAGTCCAGGAGTTTAACGACCCGCACCCGCCAGTGGGGTTTAGGGATAAAGCAAGCGGAGAATGAAAACTTTAGATGCAATTGTAATTGGAGCTGGCTTTGTAGGCGTGGCTACCGCAATGAAACTAAGGCGAAGTGGGCTAAAGAACATACTGATAGTAGAGCAGGGGAGCTGGCCATTCCAGCGAGCATCTACATATAATCAGTCCAGGGTTCACAGGGGGTACCACTACCCGAGAAATATAGAAACTGCTATGTATGCAGCGACTAGCTACGAACAATTTATACGCGAGTACGCGCAAGCAATCATTCCAGGAACCGAGAGCTACTACGTAATAGCTAGAGACTCGAAGACTTCTTCAGAAGAGTTCCTTACATTCTGTAAAACTTTAAACGCGCCTATCTATGACATAACCAGAGACAGAAAACATCATTTCAATATGGAAAAGATAGAGACTGTCTTTAGGGTAGAGGAGGCGTTTTTTGATCCCTACATGATGTACAAGATACTTGCAGATCGATCTGAGGGGATGGGGATTAAACTTCAGGTCAACACGAAGGTGGAAGAAGTTATAGACGCTGGTAGTCATCTGATAGTGTCTGGCCCAGGATTTAAAGCAGCTGCGGGCATAGTAGTGAACGCTTCTTACTCAGGCATCAATAAGATAAAAGGTTTTGTGCCCGACTTCTCTAATGAGATTAAGTATGAGCTTGCAGAGATAGCTCACGTAGAAGCTCCAAAAGAATATATGAATAAGGCATACACGATTATAGACGGCCCTTACTTCTCCCTAACTCCCAGAAGTAACACTAAGTATCACAACCTCTCGCATGTAACCCACACTCCCAGAGCTGAGGTTGTTGATACGGGCAACGGCGAAGAACTCTTAGACGAAGGCTACACTTCCAATGTAGAAGAAATGATTGCAGACGCAGCTACCTATATGCCTAGCCTAGAGACTTCGATACCACGAGGGTCGCACTATGAAACCAAAGTCATACTAACTAAACACGAAGAGGATGATGGCAGGCCTATGGTGATTAAAAGTTTAGATAGTAGAAGCTTCTCGATACTAGGTGGGAAGATTGACAGCATATCTAGTGGGGTGCTAGACGGCTTTGCTCGTAGATTATCTTTAGGTGATAGACTGTAGTCGACCTATTTAAGGAGAAAAATGAAGGTACTAGTAAACCACTGCCCACACGGGTTCACACTATCTGAGGCCCAGAAAGAACTCTTCCCAGAGCTACTAACCATGCCGGGTATGCGCGTAGCCGATGTAAACCGTACAGACGACCGTCTTATAGCTTCGTTTGAGGCTGGGGACAACCGTGGAGATGGCGGATCTACGTTAGAGATCGTAGAGATCCCTGAAGGTGCCAGCTATAAAATTGCAAATCGTGATGGATATGAAGAACTTGTCTGGACCATGGGCGAGCTTAACAACGCATAATGGCTAGGCTAAAAAGAATCTATGAGCCTGACACTCCCGAAGATGCATTCTTCGAGGAGGGAGTCCAGGCTGAACGCGCCAGACTGCTTTCCGTAATGAATAAGTACCACACTACTTTTTGTGATGGTGAGCTCTCTGAGCACGAAGACTGCCAGAAGACTATGCAAATTCGCTACCTGTATGATTTTGTAGCTGAAACCAAAACAGTCAAGTAGTAAAGTGCCAGACAAAGACGATGCAGAAATCAATGTCTACTATCGAGGGACTGTAGTCCCCTTTAGCGGCAGGTTTAAGCATACTGTTTTTGGAAAAGATGTTACTAAGTTCTATCTTCCCGATCATTTTGATGGAACAATCCAAGAGTGGTTGGACCCGGGGAATGAATACAACCACAATAACTATGGCTACAGAGGACCGGATCTATCTTTTGACGTAGATCTTCTGGTCGCAGGGGACTCAGTCACTTATGGCGTGGGAGTGCCTGAAGATGGTACGTGGCCCGCTCTGCTTGCTGATTCTTTAGGGTGGTCTTACTCGAAGCTGGCTAAACCAGGAGCATCTGCAGAATGGATTGTTGATCAACTCTTTAGATACTTCTCTGAGTTCGGCAATCCTAAAAACCTAGTGATTCTTTTTCCTGACATGTTTAGGGGAGAAATAGTTGTGAACACTTCAGTAAACACAACGAGAGATATCGACCCAAGAGATTTTATGAATCAAGCTATGGACTCCAGCCTTAAAAGAGGGGTAATTAGTTACGCAAGTATTGATCCTCGCACGTCTTTGAAGCCTAAACTTGCAAAGAAACCCTTCCCCATAGAGGACACACTGCCTCCTGAGGCCGGAGTGTACCGGGCCTTTCGTCACATTCGAATGCTGGAAACTTACTGCAAAGCGGTGGGGATCAACTTAGTTTGGGGCTCATGGTCAGGAGACTTGGCAGAACTCGTGAGAGATATGCCTGATGAACTTTCTGTTGAGGGCTTTGTGCACTTAGAGGGTCTAGAAGAGTGGATGAACAATGTAGATCGAATCCCCGTAACAGCTGAAGATCCTGAAGGAATTATGGATCATAAACTAAAACATACGGACGAAACCTTTAAAGACTATGGATGCACTGCAACAGAGAGCGACAGAACCAACTGCATTTGCATCCCAAGGTGTCACGATGAGTACGTAAAAAAATACCCCGAGTCATTCTATATGGGAACTGACAGGCACGTTAGGGGGCTCGGTGACGCCCACATGGGAGTTCACAGGCACATACATATTGCAGAAGACTTTGAGGCTGAGCTCAGGAGAAGGCTCTAATGGAGATTGAATTTAAAGGGGATGTTTTATCTCTAAGCCAAAGAGCTAAAAATATACTTTTTAAGAGTACTATGCATCAGTTCTCTTCGCAGACTAATACTGAGGGTAAAGATGTTAGAGATCCGAGTAATGCCTATAATCTAAATCATCATGGATATAGAAGCCCCGAGTTTAGCCTAGGTACACCTTTATTGTTCGGTGGCTGTTCGTATACGTACGGACTAGGAATCCCGGAAGAGTCTATCTGGGGTGTCCAGCTAGCAAAGAAGATGGGCGTTGACTACGCTAACGTCTCTCGAAAAGGGGCCTCGGCATCTTGGTTGGTGGACCAGGTACTTGCTTACTGTAGAGAGTTTGGCAACCCTGAGTACATGGTTCTGACTTTCCCTAATTTTTTTAGGGGGACCTATCTGCAAAACATTGATGTGGTGGTGAGCCCTGGGCACTCCCCTAAAACCGCTGGTGATAACCCTATCGAGATACAAAGTTATAATCTCTTTCAAATAGCGCATGCTGAGTACCCTAGGCTATCTAAACGCCCTCACGAAATTAATGATGTTACTCCTCCAGAGCTGCCAATCTATGAGACTATGAGAAGCATACGAACCATAGAGCAATACTGTAAGGCGGCTAATATAAACCTTAGATGGGGATTCTTCGAGGGTGGCGGAGAACAGATGGCGCGTGAGATTGAAAGAGAGTATGGATTCTCTGACAGGGTAGATCTTAATAGAGGGATGTGGCGAAATGAGTATGGTCCAGAACTCTACGGGTCGTTCCTGCTTCAGGAGCGCGGCAATCAGTATGAGCACTGCCACGAAGACCAGCGCAAGATTTGGGGGGATGCTTTCGATCTAGGGACTGATAGGATCCCTGCCTTTGAGAATGCCCATCCGGGTGTGCACTCGCACATACACATTGCAGAAGATTACTACGAGTCACTTAAGATGATAGGGTTAGACAATGAGTGAAGACAACAACAATTCAGATCAAGAACGCCAGCGACCTCCAGAGCCTAGCGAAAGAGATAACGCCTACACCCAAGGATTTGAAGAAGGTTTTAGTAGAGCTAGACAGATCTTTTGGCGAGACTTTATGCGTAAAGCTGAGGATGCCCGGATTGCTTCTGCCCAACTAAGAAGCGCTTCTGAGCATAATCAAGAGCAGGCAATCTACTTTGCCTTGCTAGATTCTACCTACATCACTGCTGCACACACGGTGGCTAGGTCACATACGCTTTATCCTGGTGCAGTTAAAGACCCGGAGACTCAGGGCGACAAAGAACTTTATGGCCACAGAGATTGGCAGATTGATTGGGATGACCCCGTAAACCACGCGCATTGTGGAAACACATACTGCGAATGCACCTTACATCACCACTAATAAAGTAGGAGCAGAGCATGGCAAGCGGACACGAAGAGTCTGACAACCGACACCTTTATCGCTTTGAGTTCTATGAGCCTGAAGATAAAGACACCTATGTAGAATGGGTGTGGCTTAAGACTACTGAGATATCTGCGTACAGGGCAGAATACGCAACTGTACAGTTTCGACCCGCCACGCTGCATGAATCAGACCTCTACGAAGAAGCCTATGAAGATGGCTACAGCGTTGCTGCAATGCTGGAGTATGAAGATAAGTTTGACGGAGTCACCTTCCGTATAGAAGTTGATGACAAGGGTGAGCTAGCACAAGGGCGAAAGATGTTCCAATGCTCAGTGTGTGACAAGCATAAAGACTTTGATGATGAAGTTGGAGCTGTGAACAGCTTCTATCTTACTGAACTTCGAGGAGAAGTTCTTTGGCACATCTGCTATGACTGTGCTACAATAGCTGTGGTCATGGAAGGACTTGACATTGACATTACGGAAGAGGGCAAAGCGGATAGCTGAGCCCTATATTGCACAATACGGCAGGGTCCCAGGATGGGTCAAAATCGCAACTTGGGTACTGATAGCTATGATGTTGCTGCCAGATCCATTTGATTGGGTGCCTGGACTCGGTTTACTAGATGAGATCCTGTATGCTTCTATACTATTAGGACTGCTCTACAAGTACGGGGCTCTACCTGGTGAAAAGAAACTTAGTGCAAAAGAATTAGTCAACGATATATTTAACAAAGATAGGGACAAAGATGAATCTTGAAGAGTTTAGAAAAGTTGCCCATGAGTTCTACCAGCACGGAGAGAACGTTCTTGTCTCCAAGCAGAATGACTATGGCCCAAAGAACATTGCTCTCAGCCCAGGTGGACCTCTTAATGGTCTTCGCGTAAGAATGCATGACAAGCTGTCTCGTATCAACCATCTTATAGAGAACGGTGCAACACCTGAGAATGAGAGTCTTAAAGACTCCTTCCTTGATCTTGCAAACTATAGCGTTATCGCGATGATGGTGCTAGATGACAAGTGGCCATCCGAATAGACTTCCCCCTAGTTTGCTACGATTGTTGTAGTAACTTCGAAAGGTGTTTATATGGTTTCGCACTCGCCCGCTTTTAGGTCCCAAGTAGCAGAGCAGAAGAAATGGGACGAAGGCTTCATTGCTGGAGTCAAAGAGATTTTCCACGAGATGGAGGCGACACTAGACGCTGAAGATCCTGCGGGCCCTACCCGCAAGTGGGTAGAAGAAGTCTCTGCAAAACTTATAAATAAATACAGCTAGGGGTTTCTATGGGGACCCCCTTCAACAAAAATGACGTCCCTAACTTACTTAATCAGTATGTGCATTTCGCTGCACCTAAATTCTGGAATGATCCTCCGTGTTTGAACGGTAAGGTAAAATATATAGAAGCATCAAAAACCCCTGAGGTTTTGTACCTAAACCCTTATGGCACTGGATACCTAGTTAGAGTAGACACTAGGTGTTACGGGATAACCGAACAGATTGAGGAAAATGAACAGCATACGAGCCACTGAGCGCCAAATGCGCAAGCTGCAAAAGCAGCGACACTTTTATGACATCAAGCTAATGCTGTTGAACAATGACATCTTTAAGAACCTTAGTGACAAAGATCACCGTGTTCTTACAAAGCTTATCTACAAAGCTGAGATGATGGAGATGTATATGCGAGACAAGGGCATCCTAAGAATTAATGAAACGTTTGAAGACATTGTAGAAGGTGTAGCAAACATGCTCAACGATAGTTTTGAGAGCGATGAGGAAGATGACGACAGGGATAGAAGGGAAAACTAATGCCTATGTTGCCTGAAGCAGAGGTAATGGCTGACAGAGTTGTACTCTGGAGGAAAGCTGTTAAGGACCCTGCTCGATACATAGAACATTCTGAGGGACTGCCTGACGCATGGTACGAGAGTACCTCCGAGATAAACGAAGAACTTGGCGGTGCTGTTCGACATGACCAGCATATTGGGATGCCTGATCAGGAAATAGCCGACTACATGACCGAGGCATTTCAGGACTACTGCAAGATGTATGACAAGATCCCCGACTACTACCTACAAGAGGGCATAAAGCCCGGAGCTCCCATGTGGAATGTTCTTCGATATAAAGTAGGTGGCTACGCTGGAAGTCACAAGGATCAACCAGGTGGTGACGATATCAACTACTTGAACGCTTGTATCTATTTGAATGATGACTACACTGGTGGAGAAATTGGCTTTGACGAGATAGAAGATATCGAATCATACAAGCCAGGTGCCGGAGACATTATGATCTTCCCTTGCCACTTCGACCACTACGCACTTCCTACAAGACGTGGCACAAAGTATGTAGCTCTAATGAAAGTCTTTGTAGCTAACGGTGATGGGACTAACTATCCTGGTGCTCCTGAGCTAAACATAACTGGACCCTAAAACTATAGATAGAGAAAACCCCCCAGCACTCAGAGGCATGGGGGGCTTTTCTGTTATTTACCTTGTCGGGATAACTCTATGTGCCACTGTTATGTTTCGTGGCGAAACCGTTTTGCTCCATTCATTGGGAGGTACGCTATTCTATTGTGCCCTCCGTGGAGGCTGGAGCTAGTTGTATAATCAATGGTACTGCCTGTTGAGTACAATGAGTTTTGACTGTTGTTGATGAAATAGTTCTTAACCTGAGCCGGAGTCCAGTCAGGGTGAACCTGAAGAAGACAGGCCATCATTCCGCACATTTGCGGTGAGGCCATAGATGTACCGGAAAGCTTGGACTGCCTGTGACTAGAGTTGTCATGGTAGCTAACTCCCAAAGAGTTAGGGTAAGCACTGATGACATTATCGCCTACTGCATAGATACCAACGCCTAAACCTGACTCGCTGAAGTCGGCTTTCTTGTCTATGTATGAGCCCCCGCTATAGATAGAAGAGCCGTCTAAAGACCCCACGTCGAATCCGTCATTAAAATGCGACAGTCCATCTGGTGAGTACGGAGTGGCAACATTGTAGTTGGTAGTAAAATCTTGCTTTTCTGTGCTGGTGTAGGTATCGCCAGCTTCTGTCACTGAAGGTGATGATCCTCTGTGGTAATAGTTATACCTAGTAGTTCCACTTATATCTAGTGTCAAGTAGTTATTGTAATCTGCGCCTGCAGGATGATCAACCTTCATGTAATTGTTTCCTGCTGCTGTGCAAACATTGATTCCATTAGCTATAAGCTGCTCTACATCTGCATCTTTTGTAGCAAGCTTTCTACCGAACAGGTATCTCCCGCGATCGCTGCCAATGACACCCTTAGAAAGTAGATTGGCTCTGGTGGTACTACTGTGGGCGGTACCTCGATATCTTCCCCCGGTTACGTCGTAGCCTGTGCCAGTTGAACTAAAGCTAACTTCATTTGGTGTAACGGACGTATCTAAGTACCAACTGTACTGAAAGCTCATGTTAACTATTGTTGGCCTTTTAACACCCGTTGAAGATTCAATTGGCTTGTTGTTGTGCCATCCGATTAAACAATCGACTGCATCTTCAAAGCTAATGCTGTTGCCAGGATTACCGTATGTAGTCATGCTGTAAATTCTTGCGTTCTTGGCCCAACCAAAAGTCTTGCCTGCCATTGTGCCTGCGCAGTGAGTACCGTGACCACTCACGTCTGTGTAGAAATTGGCGGGTTGTGTCCCACTAACACCGGAAGCAGAGTACCAATCAATTTGGACTAGCCTCGATACTCCAATCTTATTCTCCCACTCCGGATGTCCTGCCTGAATCCCCGTGTCCATAATAACTATGTCAACACCTGTACCATCTAATACATAGTCGTAAGCCCCCTCGGGATCTAGAAAGCTACTCCCGTAGATGTTGTTAAGAGCGGTGTGTCTCAGGAGGCCCCAGTTGTCCTGCTCACCTGAGTCTCCCCCTGCTCTATTAAAGTTTCCATCTTGGATTGCAGCTATCTCTGGCTCCGGAATTTCATCTAACGCTTGAACTGCAAGAACTCTTGGATCTTGCCTGAGTGAGATTGCTTCTTCGTCTGTCAAGAAGTAGTGAGTGTTTCGTCGATTGTTGGGTCGCTCGTTTGCAGATACGCATGGTCTGTCTGGAACGATAGCCGAGTCGACAGAGTCATCTGAGGATGTGTCGTGGATTATTTCATGATAGAGCTGGTGCCAGTCAACATCTTTTTGGACGGTGACAATGTATTCTTTTTCGACGTGGCTCATCGGATGCTAAGAGACAACGACTCTGTCGCTAACTCTTCTCCAACTTGTCCCGTCATAGAAAGCAGGGATAGAACCGCCACTTGCATTCGTGCAGAAAACCATGGCCCCGACAGATGCCACAAGCGAGCCAAGCTGAGAGACAGTCTTGCTGACTAGTTTCATTGGGGCAGCATTAATGATCTCGTCTGTTGGACTGAGCGTGATAGTTGTTGGCGATGAGATTGTGTAAGTACCGGTTAATGTACTCGGTGGCTCAATCGAACTTGTAACTAAGTTAATAACAGTGAGTGTACTGTTTGAGCTGTTGTAAGTAAGACCCGCACTACCCGCAAGTGATCCAGAGTTATTGTACTGTACCTGACCGTTTACGCCTGTTGGAATGGCTGCTCCATCAGAACCACTTGGACCTGTTGGACCAGTTGGACCTGTTGCACCGACAGAACCATCAGCTCCATCAACTCCATCAGCAACATCAAATGTTTCGACGTAAGTAGAGCTAGGGGCTCCACCCTCGTACCTAGTATCAAATGCCTCTGTGACTGGTGCACCACCGTCAACCTGAATGTTATAGGCTGTGGTGCTCGGACTACCTGAGTCGCCGCCAACAACTCCAAAGTTGACCATAAGGTCGAGTACTGCTTCAGCATCTACTTGAGCAGACCACTCAACTCCGTTGTACATTTGAATAGAGTTAAGGTCTGATCTATAGAAAAGTTCTCCCGCTTCTGCGGATACAGGATTGGTGGTGCCTGAGGGCAACCCAATGGGTGTTAAGAACTTGTTAGCCATCTGACTATTTTACCTTACTTCTAGTAAGAGTTGTTATCTATAGCCTTTTTCCAAGCCGTGTAGGTAACTGCACCTAACGCCCCGTCAATGCGGCCTTCGTAAGCACCCTTAGAAACTAGACGCTTCTGTAGTGACTTGTAAGTGTTGGTGCCTGGCTTTCCGTCAATTGGACCAGTGTACCCATGGGCAACTACAGAACGCTGAAGCGACTTGTATGTTAGAGAACCTGGGATACCATCAACGGCTCCTAAGTAACCATGGTCAGCCTTTAGGATGTTCTGCATTTTCATCCAGTCTTCGCTAGTTAGGTTAGTAACTGTTGGGACTGGCTTAACTACAGGAGCAACAGGCGCTGGTGTTGCGGGTTGCGCAACAGGCGCTGATGGCTGGATAATAAGTGTGGCCTTAGCAGAGTTCTCTGCTCCGCCAATTGTTACTGGCTTCTTCGGAAGTTTTGGAACTACTACCTTTGGCTCTACTTCTTGACTGAATACTTCCATGTCGTTCATCTCGACAGATAGCAAGTGCTTGCCAGTAAGGGTTACACCCTTGGCCTGAACTTTATCGGAGTTCTTGATTGTCTTGTACCAAACGCTGCTTCCGTCTTTGCGTAAACGCATCTTAGAGCCCTTAGGCATCCCGGACACTGTAACAACTACGTTGCTGTTCTTGTACTCTAACCCAACGGTGACTTCTGGAAGAGGACCAGCATTAGCCTGGATCAACTTCTTCAGGTCTGACTTATCTCTGGTCATTCCAAATACAGCTTTTACAGTCTTGCCAGCGGTCGCATGAAGATGAACGCCGGAACTTGCAACTCCAGATGTCCCGAGTGTTATTCCGTGAGAAGTGTCGCCGGCCTTTAGCTTGCTGCCGACTTTAATGTTAAAAGCCTGTGAAGCATCGTGGCCACCCTTACAGTTGATCCCGTGCTTGTTGCACTTTAGGTGGCAGTAACCGATGTACCAAACTGTACCTGTGTTGTCCATTGCAGTCTGAACTACAACCCAACCTAATATCCTGCTGAACTGTGTCAGCCTAACGGTTCCGTCCGCGACAATTGGCAAAAGAGTCTTGCCATTACGTGAACCTGCAGGTGCCCAATCGGTACCTGAGTGCGCTTGCATCCCGCGCTTGCGTCGGTAAGCAGACATTGTGCCGAACTCACCTGTGATTGACTTTTCTGGAAATGGCATTACCCAAGACATTGATTAGTCCTTCCAATTGATTATATGTAAGAGAAGCTTATATAGTATCTATTTTACCT
>OOFT01000019.1_pt1 | contig 30213 bp, 33 predicted proteins | sample 1670301 | NCBI WGS metagenome assembly OOFT01 (sample SAMEA98140918, study PRJEB22522) | marine metagenome | biome: marine biome; feature: marine water body; material: sea ice | place: Arctic Ocean | collected 11-Sep-2015 | depth 0.3 m
TACCGAGGTCTGCGAATTGCAAACACCCATCAAGATGATTTTTCAAAGCTGCTTGCATTGGGGCTCTCATTTGTACTTGGTCTTCAAGTGTTTATTGTTGCCGGGGGCGTAATGGGCCTGTTGCCCTTGACTGGTCTAACAACACCATTCTTGGCTGCCGGTGGCAGTGCTCTGCTGGCCAACTGGTCAATTATTGCGCTCCTTATGGTGCTGTCTGATTCTTCACTTAAGCGGGTGAAGGGATGAATAGGCAAGTGAGAAGAGTTGGCCTTGCGCTGACCGTAATGTTCATTGCTTTGTTCGCAATTGCCTCCTCGATACAGGTTGTTAGAACCGAATCGCTCTATCAGGATTCGAGAAACGTTCGCGCATCCTACGAAACCTATAAAACTCAGCGCGGTTCGATATTGGTTGGTGAAACTGAGGTTGTCACCAGCGTTGCCGTCAATGACCAGTACCGGTTCCTAAGAAGCTATGACTCTGTTCTCTATAGCGCGGTTGCCGGCTACTTCAGCATTTTCACCGGTTCCTCTGGAATCGAGCGATCAATGAATTCCTTGCTCGCTGGCCAAAGCTCTGCACAGTTTTTTGAACAAATCAATGCGCTGCTTGATGGCACACCGGTAACCGGTGCTGCAATCGAACTAACCCTCGATCCAGATGTGCAGCGAGCTGCCTGGGATGCCCTCGGTGGCCGAAAAGGTGCCGTGGTTGCCCTTGACCCGGCAACCGGCCGCATTCTCGCGATGGTATCGAAGCCAACATTTGATGCCAACCTCATGGCCGGTCACGAGTACGATCCGGTGAACCAGGCCTACCGCGACTACCTAGATGATCCGGACAAACCGCTTGTGAACCGAGCAATCGGTGGAGACCTTTACCCGCCGGGTTCAGTGTTCAAACTTGTTGTCGCGGCAGCCGCTCTTGAATCTGGGCGATACAGCACGACCACAACCTTCGAGAACCTAGCTAGCTACCGCCTCCCCGGCACCTCAACGATGATTCAAAATTCCTCCAATAACACCTGCGGGGACGGGGCACTGGTAACGCTAGAACAGGCCCTAATTAGATCGTGCAACATTCCATTCGCGATGCTCGCGGTCGACCTTGGTCAGGATCGAATTCGAGCTATGGCAGAGCTCATGGGCTTTGGAGATGAGATTGCGATTCCGCTTTCAGTAACACCCAGCGTTTATCCACTCGGCCTGGAGCTCTCTCAACTCGCCCTAACCGGTTTTGGACAGTTTGACGTTCGAGTGTCACCGCTGCAGATGGCCATGACCACTGCTGCAATCGCGAATCAGGGCGTGATCATGAAACCGCAGCTGGTTGATCAGGTCGTCGCAAGCAACCTAAACGTTCTCAGCCAACCCGAGCCCCAGGTGTTTTCCTCTCCAATGTCTAGAGAAACTGCCGGACTACTGACCCGCATGATGGTTGACTCAGTCGGCTACGGAGCAGCAACCAATGCTGCGCTTCCACAGGTCGCCGTTGCCGGCAAAACTGGCACTGCCGAAAACGGACCTGATGACCCGTTCACTCTCTGGTTCACCGGCTTTGCACCGGCCGAATCTCCTCGCGTAGTTGTCACGGTCGTGGTTGAAGACGGCGGTGGCATTGGGCAAAACGGAACCGGTAACCAAATTGCCGCGCCCATCGCCAAGGCAGTCATGAAGGCGGCGTTGAACCGATGAAGCCCGCAGTGGGACAACTTTATGGAGAACGATACCGACTCCAACTGCGCATTGCCATTGGTGGCATGGGCGAGGTTTGGCAAGCCCAGGACGAGCTAATTTTGCGTCAGGTCGCAATCAAAATCCTGAAGGAAGAGTATCTTTCGGATCCGGCGTTCTTGGAAAGATTTAGAACCGAGGCGCGCTCGGCAGCCCTTGTCGAGCACGTAGGAATTGCCAATATTTACGACTACGGCGAGGACACTGGTTCCGCATTTCTCGTTATGGAGTTAGTTCCGGGTGAATCAATGTCCCGGTTGTTGGAGCGAGAAAAACGACTACCTGAGGCTCAAGTTCTAGACATTGTGGCTCAAACTTCCAGGGCACTGGCTGCGGCTCACGCCAGAGGTTTGGTTCACAGAGACATAAAACCAGGCAATTTACTAATCACCCCGGATGGCAAAGTCAAAATAACTGACTTTGGTATCGCACGAGTGGGAGACCAGGTTCCGCTAACCAAAACCGGGCAGGTTATGGGGACCGTTCAGTACCTGGCGCCTGAGCAGGCAACTGGGAAAACCTCAACCGGTGCAACGGACCTTTATTCACTCGGGGTTGTGGCATACGAAGCACTCGCAGGTAGGCGCCCCTTCCGTGGTGAGAACCAGATGGCAATCGCGATGGCACACATAAATGAGATGCCGCCGGCCCTTCCAGACTCGATTGACCCAAGAGTTCAAAACCTGGTTCTTAGCTGCCTAGCTAAAAAGCCCAACCAACGCCCAGAGTCTGGAGCCTCGCTCGCGATTAGGGCGGAAGCTCTTCTTAGGGAAAAACGTAAAGGTGTCCCGGTTGCCTCCGAAGACCCAATCAATGACCCTGTGACCGAGGTGATATCAACGGACACCGCTCCATTACCAAGGGCGCCGATTGTTTGGCCCTGGCTTGCAACCCTTGGACTACTGGGGCTCACTACGATCGTCGTGATCGTTGCGATTCTCTCGGAGCCAAACGCTTCCGACATCTCTCCAATTAGCACTCCAAATTCGACGCCCACCAACACTCAAACAGTGGAAGAGGCCACGGAGCCCGCAACCTACCTGGTATTGGTATCCGATGTGGTGGGTAAAAACCTGAGTGAGGTCACCGCGTGGTTGACCGAGCGTGGCTTCGTCGTAAACGCTATACCTGGTGAACTCATTCCGGGCAGCTCACCCGAGGTTCGAGTAGTTTATGCGGCCTCTCCGACTGGAAACATAGAAGTAGGCAGCACCGTGAACGTCACCTATTACGTAGGCGATTATGAAGACATTCCGATTGAGATACCAGAGGATGAGGCTACTTCTGAACCAGCTCCGGAAGCGACAGACCCCGCGGATGGTGAGCCAGCTCCCTCGGAGACTCCAGTGGCCGACGTGCCGGCAATAGTGCCGGGCGACACCACTGGAGATATAATCACAGTAGATCCGGGGTCATCAGGGTAATAAGACTGTAACCGAGTCATGCGGGAAATAATCAAAACAAAAACTAGAATTCAATGGGTGGAAAAGAGCAGGTTTGAGTAAGAGCGAAAGACTGATTGCTGGTCGATACCGACTGGGTGAGCTTGTCGGTCGCGGTGGAATGGCCGAGGTGTTCGAGGGCTACGACACCAGACTTGGTCGAACCGTAGCGATCAAGCTTCTAAAGTCAGATCTCGCAAACGACGCCAACTTCGAAGCAAGCTTTCGTCAAGAGGCTCAAGCCAGCGCCCGCATGGCCCATCCAACAATTGTTCGGGTCTATGATGCCGGCGAAGAAGAGACCACCGATACAAACGGTCAGATCGTAAAAACTCCGTTCATAATCATGGAACTAGTCCGCGGCAAATTGCTTCGCGAAGTGGTTGCTGAAAAAAACGTTGCCATCGAGCGAACCGTTGGATATATCTCCGGAATCCTCACCGCTCTCGAGGTTTCCCACCGAGCCGGTGTGGTTCACCGAGACATAAAGCCAGGAAACGTGATGATCGGCGAGGGCGATTCGATCAAAGTTATGGACTTTGGAATTGCCAGGGCAGTAAATGACAATTCAGCCACCCAAGCTGCTACCTCCGGCATAGTTGGAACAGCTCAATACTTCTCTCCCGAGCAAGCCCGGGGAGACACAGTTGATGCCAGAACAGATTTATATTCGACCGGCGTAATTCTTTACGAGTTACTCGCTGGAAGGCCGCCATTTAAAGGCGAAAGCGCCGTGTCCGTGGCATACCAACACGTTTCTGAACTTGCTACTCCACCTTCGACCTTTAACTCAGATGTTTCACCGGAGTTAGACGCGGTAGTGCTTCGATCTATGACCAAAGATCGCGACGAGCGCTTCCAGACCGCTGACGAATTCCGAGAGCACTTGCTTGCGGCCCAGGCCGGGACAGCTCTGCCTATGACCAAAACAACCCCGCTATCGAAAATGACTCCGGTAGCCCTAGATGCCACCGAAGTGATCTCGACGACTGGTGCAGATGAGTTTCCAACCTCTTTGCTTGAGGGCTTTGAAACAGCTCCGAGCAGGCAAATAACTACTTCCAACACCAAAGTGGGAGCGGGCGTTCTTTGGGGCCTTGGCACCGGAGTAGTCGTGATTTTGGTTGGATTGTTGTTCTGGGTCATGAACCTAGGTTCGGCTGGACCAGGAACAGCTCCATCAAGCGGCGTCGAGGTGGCAAACGTTCAAGGATCTTTATATGAAGATGCCTACAGCACGCTGAATTCACAAGATCTTGTGGTGCTTCGGGTTTACGAGAAAAGCGAGCTCGTTCCAGAAGGCATCGTCATAAGACAAGTCCCAGAAGCCGGAACATTGGTTCTCTCCAGCACCGCCGTGACGCTTTATGTTTCCAGTGGTGCAACCGAAGTAACCGTTCCGAACTTGGTTGGTAAAAACGAAACGGATGCGGTGGCCTTGATTGAAGGGCAAGGGCTGACGGTCGGAAGTATCACGGTGGTCGGATCCCCAGTGGTTCCGGATGGCACCGTAATAGCATCTGATCCGGTAACCAACTCAAAACTGCCCCTTGGATCAGTGGTAAACATCATTTTGTCCGACGGCACGGTTCAGATTCCCGACATCAGAAACCTTGAGGTGCTGGAGGCTAGAAGTATCCTGACTGGCCCATCAATTGGTTACACGGTTTCGGTTGAAGTTCTCGATGCCCAAACCTGCAATGGCACACCTGGAACCATAGTTCTGGAGCAGTCAGTACTGCCGGGAGAAGCGCCTCAACTACAGAACATAATCTTGTATGTCGAGTGCGTAGGTAATAAAACTCCAACACCTACTCCAACGCCAACCCCAACACCTACGCCTACACCGTCGGAAACTGGGTCCGGGCTAGGTCTTCTCAATCCTGGGGCTTAGGGTTTTAGATTTTTCTAGAGCACCTTCAACCCCAAGGGTTTCAAGCCAATTAGCTATCATCTGGTACCCGCCCTCAGTCATTACTGATTCCGGATGAAACTGCACGCCGTAAATCGGCTTGGTCCTGTGCTGAAGGCTCATTATGATTCCGCTATCAGTTTGACCAGTGACCAGAAGTTGTTCCGGAACGCTCTCCGGAACAACAGCCAGTGAGTGATATCTAGTCGCCATAAAACCTTGCGGTAGGCCGTTGAGAATCAAGCTGTCCTGATGGTTCACTCTGGAAGTTTTGCCGTGCATAAGCTCAGGCGCACTTTCGACCCTGCCCCCCATTGCCTCTGCAATTGCCTGATGCCCCAGGCAGACTCCAAAAACTGGGTAGTCAGTGTCGAGGGCATATTTCACCGTCGGTATTGATAATCCGGCACTTGCTGGAGTCCCTGGACCCGGAGAGATCAAAACCGCATCGAACTTCTGCAAGAGAGCTGGGAGCTCATCCTCGCTGATTGCGTCATTACGCATCACGGTGGTTTCAGCACCCAATTGCTGCAAATAGCCATTCAAAGTGTAGACAAAGCTGTCGTAGTTATCTAAAACGAGGATGTTAACCATTGTGTTAATAGCCTAATCGGATGGCGGGTCTTTAGGTTCAGGCGTTAAGATACTAAGCATGTCTGATTCAAAGAGAAGTAAGAAAAACGAGACCAAGCCGCTAACCCCAAAGGTTGTCGGCGAAGAAGAGCAGGACAACCCAACCTGGTACAAGGTGGTCATGTTTGGCTTTATGCTCTTCGGCCTAGCTTGGATACTCATTTTCTACATCTCAAGCGCCCGCTACCCGCTCGGTGCAGCGACGCCCATTGATCTTTCCAATTGGAACATCCTGGTTGGCTTCGGCATCGCCATGATCGGCTTTGCAATGACCACTAAGTGGAAATAACTACATCCAACTAGAGATTTTTAGCATGGTCAGTCCGTAGAGGACCCCCCAAACCAAGAACACTCCAAAAATTTGCTGCACACGCTTTTCGCTCTGCCTGGTCTGCGAGTAGATTCCTGCAATTGCCAAGCCAGTTAGAAGGCCGCCTAGGTGACCCTCCCAGGAGATCCCAGAAACAAAAAAGCCTAGGCCAAAATTTATGGCTATCAAGGTAAAGATTTGAGTGGAATTGCCTCCGGTGGAGCGCACCACAATGAAGTAGGCACCCATTAGTCCAAACAGTGCCCCAGATGCCCCCACAACCGGTACCTGTGGGTCTGACAGCCACATCACGGCTACTGAGCCGCCAATAATTGAGGTTAGGTACATCACCAGGAATCGACGCGGTCCCAGCAGTGGCTCAAGAATACGACCGAAGATCCAAATGGCGTAGGAGTTCAAAAGAATATGAAACGGTCCAGTCCAGTCATGGACGAAGCCGGCTGTGAGCATTCGCCAAGGTTCAAAAGGCGCAAATAGTGGGGCGAAGAACATTTGGTTCGTAAAAAGATAGCCAACCGGGCTTATTTGACCGAGCCAAATAACTACGTTAAGCAGCAACAGGCCCGAAGTTACCGGGACCTGTTGGAAGCTTTGAAGTTTTAAACGTGCCACTTAGGCTTTTTCGATTGTGATGCTCTCAATAATTACGTCGTCTACAGGCTTGTCGTTTGCGCCGGTTGCAACCTGGGCAATTTGGTCAACTACCTTGCGGCTAACCTCATCTGCGACCTCGCCAAAGATGGTGTGGCGGCCCTGCAACCAGGTGGTTGCGGCGATGGTGATGAAAAACTGCGATCCGTTGGTACCAGGACCAGCGTTAGCCATCGCAAACATGTATGGCTCGTTGAAAGTTAACTCCGAGTGGATTTCGTCACCGAACTGATAGCCGGGGCCACCCATTCCCGTTCCGGTTGGGTCTCCGCCCTGAATCATGAAATCAGGGATGATGCGGTGGAAGATTACGCCGCTGTATAGCGGGGTGTTGGTCTGCGTCGAGTTGGTCTTAGGGTCACGCCATTCGATGGCGCCGGTTGCTAGGCCCTCGAAGTTCTCGACAGTCTTTGGGGCGTGCAAACCAAACAGGTTTACCTTTATTGCGCCATGGTTTGTGTGAAGGGTTGCTACTGAAGTGGGTGAGGTCATCATTACATTGTGCCATGAGTTCTAGACTCGTGCATATCTGAAAAATCTAATAGTCAACATCACCAACCAAAAGACGGAGTGAAATGACTGCAGCAATTACATTCACCAGCCTCGTGAAGACCTACGGCAAACAACAAGCGGTATCCGATCTCAGCATCGAAGTTCAAAAGGGTCGCATTACCGGCTTTTTAGGGCCAAACGGTGCCGGTAAATCTACAACCCTTAGGTGCCTTGTTGGCCTGGCTAAGCCCACAAGCGGCTCGGCTACAATTCTTGGAGCCGGTTACCGAGACCTCCGCGATCCAATCAGGCAGGTTGGCTGCGTGTTAGATTCTCAAGGTTTTCACAAGGCTCTAACTGGAAAACAGAACCTAAAGGTCATGGCCGCCGCCGGTGGCATCCCCGACTCGAGAGTCGATGAGGTTTTAGAACTGGTTGAACTAACCGAGGCCGCCAACAAGCGAACCAAGAACTACTCGCTGGGTATGAAGCAGCGCCTAGCCCTGGCAGGGGCAATTTTGGGAGACCCAGAGGTTCTTATTTTGGACGAACCGGCGAACGGACTAGATCCGCTTGGAATTGCTTGGCTCAGGAAGTTCCTGCGCTCACTGGCCGGTTCCGGAAGAACTATTTTGGTCTCTTCGCACCAGCTAGCTGAGATGCAGAACACGGTTGATGACGTCATCATCATGCACAGGGGCAAACTAATCACTTCTGGCAGCATGAAGGACATCATCAAGGACGGCACCCTTGAAGAAGCCTTCCTTAAGCTAACAGAGGGAGTGAACTAATGTCACTTATCAAATCTGAAATTCGCAAAGTGCTATATGTGAGGGCCAACTGGGGCATCCTGCTCGCGTCAGTATTCATTTCGATAATTTCGGTTGTTATAACGCCGTTTATTTTTGAAGCGGGAAATGTAGGTAGCGGACTAACCCTTGACTCACCGCAAGCAATTGACGCAGTTTATGCGAATGCGATCTCGGGATATATCTTCGTGATAATCCTGGGAATCATGCTGATGGCCGGCGAATATCGTCACGGCACAGCCGTTGCGACCTTCCTTGCCCGTCCAAAGCGTGAAATCGTCTTGGCGGCCAAGCTGGGGATCGCCGCAATTGTTGGCGCCGTATTTATGCTCATCTCGGTTTGGACTTCTATTTTGGCCGGGATCATCGTGCTGGCTGGCTTTGATAATGCTGCTGCTGCCTCGAGCGGCACCTTTCTAAACCTGACTGTCGCCGGCCTGGTCTCGGGGGCAATTCTGGCAGTCATCGGAGTTGCCATCGGGGCTTTACTTAAGAGCCAGATGCTCGCCATCGTATTCTCACTGGTTTACTTATTTGTTATCGATCCGCTGCTGTTAGTTCTATGGGTGGACATTGCAAAGTATCTCCCTGGTGGGTTAATTACAGCGATGACTGCAATCGACATAGATGCCCCGGAGTTCGGGATTAACACCGCCAACTTCCTAGACCCAATTCAAGCGACATTGCTACTGCTTGGATACGGTGCGGTCTTTGCGCTCACGTCCTTGGTAACAAGCATGAGACGCGATGTTGAGTAGCAAGAAGTAATAAAAAAACGCCGGCGTCCAATTGGGGGCCGGCGTTTTTTTGCGTTCAGGGCTTATAGGCCCCTTGGCTTCAAGTATTTTTGAGCTAGTGCGCTCAGGAAGTCAAACAATAAGGCCATAATCGCGACCATCACAGCACCAATCAAAATAGCTGGTCCTCGATCTAGCTTTAGGCCGGAGTTGATCGTTTCACCAAGTCCTCCACCACCAACCAAAAAGGCCAGTGCCGAGAAGCCAACGTTGATTACAACGGCAGTTCTGATGCCGCCAAGAATTACCTCAACTGAAAGCGGTAGTTCGATTTTGAGCAAAATTTGCCTCGCGGTTAGGCCCATGCCACGTGCCGCGTCGATGACAGACTTATCGACCTGCTCCAAGCCAACGATTGTGTTTCTAAGAACCGGTAGCAGCGAAAAAGTAGCCAGGGCAAGAATCACGGTGACGATTCCCGAGCCCATAAACGAGAAGAAAATAACAATCAGTCCGTAGGCAGGAAGCGCCTGACCCAGGCCAAGGGTGCTGACCAGAAGACTCTTTAGTCGCGGATAGCCCTTTCGGGTTACCAAGATGCCCACCGGAACCGCGATCAAGACAACCAAGATCGAAGAGGTAAGTCCCAGAATCAGAGTTTCTCCAATTTGCCTTTGAACCTTGTCAGGCGACAAAATCGCTATCGTAATTTTGTCCAAGTCTGAGTAGGTCCAAACAGCAAAACCCAAAATCGCCAGGGCAGCGGCGAAAACCGGCGAGATGATTAGATCAAGCCGTTCGCTCAAGGGCGATCGGGTCTTCACTGCTGAGTTAGTTGTACTCACGAATAACTCCTAGCTGTCGCTCATGATCAACTTGGCGAGGCTCTCGATTGTGGTGCAGCCGAGGTACTTGCCTTTTCTATCCGTCACACAAGCCATTCCGACTGAGGACTGCAGCATCACTGTCAATGCATCCTGCAAAGTGTCCTCGGGCTGAAGGTCAACGGTTACTGGCCGGCCAGATTTCTCAATCGGCTGAGTAGTTCGGTTCAAAGCGCGCTCGTCAATCCATCTCAGTGGTCGACCCGAGCCATCAAGCAGTAGAGCGACTTGATCCGGGGATTCCTGAAGCGTCTTTAGTGCTTCTTCGCGCAAAACCGGGGAAGTAAGAGTCGGGACCTGGTGCAGTTCGATGTCGCTTACCTTCTTCAAGGTGAGCCCCTTCAAAATTGCGCCTGAACCCAGGAAGCTCTCCACAAACTCATCGGCTGGGTGAGCCAAAATTGCCTCTGGTGTGTCCAGCTGAGCAATCTCGGAGCCCTCGCGAAGAATCGCAATTCGGTTACCCATCTTGATTGCCTCGTCAATGTCGTGTGTGACAAAAACGATGGTCTTTTTTACTTCTTGCTGAAGCCTCAAAAACTCGTTCTGAAGTCGGTCTCGGGTAATTGGATCGATTGCGCCAAAAGGCTCGTCCATCAAAAGCACATCGGGGTCTGCGGCTAGCGCCCTGGCAACACCGATTCTTTGAGCCTGGCCACCAGAAAGTTCTTTCGGGTAACGATCTCGGTAAGTTTCTGGATCCATTGAAACAAGCTCCAACAATTCATCGACTCGCGCACTGATTTTGTCCTTGCTCCAGCCCAGAAGCTGCGGCACGGTCGCGATGTTCTCGGCAATAGTGCGGTGTGGAAATAGACCCACTTGCTGAATTACATAGCCAATTTTTCTTCTCAGCTCAGACGGGTTTACTTCAGTGACATCCTCGCCGTCAATAAACATGCGGCCGGAGGTTGGCTCTATTAGGCGGTTTATCAACCTAAGAGTTGTGCTCTTACCGCAACCGGATGGTCCGACCAGCACAAGAACCTCGCCGCGCATGACCTCTAGAGTCAAGTTGCGCACCGCTGGATCGCCTGTGCCATAGGACTTGCTTACGTTTTCTAAACGAATTAATACATCACTCATCGAATACCCTTCGAGATAGTGGCCGCTCGTAGGGCCTGGAGAATTACGTCAATAACTAGAGCTAGTACTAGACACAACAGCGTGCCCAGCCAGATGGACTCCAGAGAATTTGGTAGCGGCAGTCTTGCGAGGCCGCTCTTTATAAAGTCACCAAGTCCGCCACCGGCAACCAAAGTGGCGAGTGATGCAATTCCAACAGTCAACATCGATGAAACCCTTATGCCGGCCAATATCACGGGCCACGCAAGAGGAAGTTCCACCTTGATTAGAACTTGAATGGGCGCAAGGCCCATTCCTTTTGCTGCGTCCAAGATGCCGGGGTCGATGCCGTCAAGACCCGTAATAGTGTTGCGCAAGATTGGCAACAACGAGTACAGGAACAGCGCAATGAAGGAAGGCGCGAAGCCGAGCCCGACCAGCGGAATGAAGATTACAAATAGTGCAAGGGCTGGAATGGTCAAGAAGACCGAGGCGATGGCTAGAGCCAACTCCTTAGCCAAGGTACTGCGCCTGGTTACGACGCCGGCGACGATGGCAAAAAAGCCAGCCGTCACCAGCACCGTAATCACATACCAGGTGTGTTGAGCTAGACCTTCTAAAACTTGCTCTTGTCGAGAAAGCGCGAAGTCAATCAGTCTTAATAGAAAGTCCATGGGGTTCTTAGTCGATCAAGCCTTCAGAAACCAGGTATTCCCTGGCTACAACGCCTGAGTCCTGACCTTCGGCCGAGACATAGCCGTTGAGCTCTGCCATGCGGACGTTGGTCAACGGAGCAAGAATTGCATTGATGATTGCATCAAAAGCATCTGGTGCTTCGTTGTACTTGTCCTGACCCATGGTTCCGGAAACGTTGTAAAGAAGGTTGACGCCTGGATCTTCAACAAGGGTCATGCCCAAGGCTGGGATACGGCCGTCAGTAGCGTAAACCTCACCGAAGTCACAGTTATTAGCTGCTGTCTCGGTGTAGATAATTCCAGTGTCAAGAATTCGCTGCTGGCTGTCAGGCAAAGTGATCCCCGTGTGGGTCTCAGTCAAGATCAGTCCGTCTGGACGGGATGGGAATTCAGACTCCATGCAAACAATTGCATCTGGGTTTGCCTGTGTGTACTCCATCATGCTGGTCAATGTGAATGGCCCACCATTTGCCTCAGTTACTTCTGGGCTGGATGCAAATCCATAAGTGTTATTGAACGGTGAACGTCCAACCCAAACAATGCCGTTCTCGGTAAGGTCTAGAGCTGCAACACCAGATGTTAATACCTCTGGGTCGAAGCTAGCGTCTTCCTGCCCTAGGTGGACACCCCATCCGGTTCCGTTGTACTCCATGTAAATGTCAATGTCGCCAGACTCAAGTGCTGCACGGGCAACGCTAGTTCCACCAAGGTTTACCTTGTTGTCAACTGTTGCACCGGCTTCTTCAAAAGCCGCAACTAGAATTTCGCCAAGAATCAACTGCTCGTCGAAGTCCTTTGAGCCAACGGTAATGTCAATACCGGAAAGGTCATAAGCACCGATTATCGAAGTTGCAGCTTCGGTTCCAGCTGTGGTCTCTGTCTCTGTCTCTGTCTCGGCTGCTGCACAGCCTGCAAGCACTAGGGCCGCTGTGGCGCCAATTGCCAACATTGAGAATGTTTTGCTTTTAATCATAATTTCTCCTATGTAGGTTTCCATTTAGGCTAGAGAAGTCAATTGGCCTAGTCGAACAGTGTTGTGCATGCGTCAACTAGCGTGTACGTTGGAGGAATGAGAACCCATACATCGGGCTTAGCAAGGGACCTTGAAGTGCTCGAGGTCTTGTCCTTTGCCGAAGCCTTTACTAATGGGGGTCTGGGCGTGAACCGAATCGCAGAACTGACAGAGCGTGACAAGGGTCAAATTTCTCGGGTGCTAAAAACACTTGCGTCAAGCGGTCTGGTTGATCGCGATGATAAAACTCTTCGTTATTCGCTTGGTCCAAGGCTTTACTCGATGGCAATGCGCACAAAGGAAGCTCACCTGGCGCTTTTGTCCGAACCGAGGTTATTTGAACTGGTTGCGCAAATCCAAGAAACCGCGCACCTGAACGTCTTGCGAGGTGGTCGGGTACTAACAACTAAGACCGTCGTGGCTGCTCAGGCGCTTCGACGCTCCGGCTGGGACGGCATCGTGAGTGCCGCTGGTAGCTCCGCTTCTGGGCGAGTAATGTTGGCGGGTTTCAGCGACGAGGAAATAGAGCTTTGGTGGATGGAGCACGCTCAGGATGACCCACTACCCGCGCTGCAAACCGCCTTTACAAAACCCCTAGAGCCAATCAACCGCAAGGTAAAGCGACAGTTGCCGGCTAAGAACCTTAAGGCGTTTCTAAAAATACTGCAGGGAGTTCGAGATCTTGGCTACGCGATAAGCGACGGGGAGTTTCAGCCGGGAATCGTTGATGCAGCAGCTCCAGTCAGGGACTCAAGCAACATGATTGTCGCGGCGATAAGCACGGGTGTCCCTAAAGAGCGAATAGGCAATCAGTTTGACCCACTTGGTCAGCTGGTTTCTGGTGCGGCTCTTCGTTTTTCCACCGACCTTGGAGCACCAATTATCGGCCCCGCTTAGTAAAGTTCTACACATGAGCAACGTTGCTATCATCACAGGCGCAGGATCCGGCTTCGGCCTTGGGCTGGCTAAAAAGCTATTGAACGAGAACTGGATTGTCTACGGTGCAGACATTTCTCCCGACGGCCTGACTCTGCTGAAGGCCATTGGAGCTCACCCTCTAAAAGTTAATGTCACTAGCGACAGCCAGGTTGCCGCCGGGGTGAAAAAGGTAATCAAGGAACAGGGTCGTATTGACGTCTTAGTTGCAAATGCCGGTTACGGCTCCTTTTCTTCTATCGAAGAAACCACCAGCGAACAGGTCCGAGCGATTTTTGATGTAAACGTATTTGGGGTTGAGCGCTTTGTGAAAGCAGTGCTGCCGCAAATGCGGAAACAGGGTTCTGGCCGAATCATCGCAACAACTTCCGTTGTAGCGCATGTTTCTCTTGTTGGCCTTGGTTGGTATGCCGGAACCAAACACGCAGTCAGAGCCATGTCCAATGCGCTTCGCCAGGAGGTGCGCCACTTAGGGATTCGGGTCTCAACGGTTGAGCCAGGAACCTCTAAAACAGGATTTGGCGCTTTGGCGTTCGACACTTTAGACAAGTCAAGATCGATAAGCGACTACGACGGCGTAATGCGTGGGCTAAACAAATGGCTAGGGGGTCTGTATCGAGTTTCTCCTGGGCCAAGTGCGGTTATAAATAAGCTTCATCGCGCCGCAACAGCCAAGAGGCCAAGGGCGCACTACCCCGGAAGCTGGGACGTGGTCGCGCTGAAGCTCGCCTTTTATGTATTACCAAGAAAAACTTTGGATGCTCTGGCGCTATGGCTCGCCAAACGCTAAATCAGGTGGGATCCAAGGTCGTCATTGGCGCTTTTTTGGTTTCCGGCACCTTTCATTTAATTGCGCCAGCCCAGTTCATGCCGCTGCTGCCAGATTGGACGCCCTACCCGTTGGTTTTGGTTTATCTATCCGGCATCGCTGAACTACTTGCCGCTATCGGTCTGATTGCAAAATTGCGCTGGGCACCAATTTTCACAGGCCTCGTGCTTCTGGCAGTGTGGCCGGCGAACTGGTGGGTAGCAATCGAGGCCACTAACAATGCCGAAATAGCAACTGCAGTGATTGCCTGGTTGAGGTTACCTCTTCAATTGCCACTGATTTACTGGGCACTAAAGTCCCCTGTAAAAAGAAGATAGCTCCCTAAAAAACAGGCTTCTTAAGCAAAGAGCAAGCATTTGGAGCGAGCGACGGGAATCGAACCCGCACCACCAGCTTGGGAAGCTGGAGTTCTACCATTGAACTACGCTCGCAAGTCTTTAGAGTCTAGCTCTTGGCCTGAGTCTGAAATTGCCGGCTAGACGGCTTCGCTTTCCAGTTCTTCCTAGCGGCTCTAGTTCGGCAAATGGCCCGGCGCTTTTGGCCGCTAGCAGCACCAGAAGCACCCAGCCAGCCTCGATTAGCAGCCTAGATTCTGAAATCGACTGGGCAGTAATCACCAAGAATATAAACAACGGGAAAAGATAAAGCGGGTTCGTGTGACGGACAGCCACTGTCCAAAGCCTCACGAACGTAACAGCCAAAAGCCAGACCAAAAGACAAAGGCCCACTATTCCCAGCTGCATGAAGATGTCCAAATAGGCATTATGGGCCTGATACATAGGGACCCCGTTCATGACAATTAGGCCCTCGTAGGGTGCCACTCCGGGAACCCAGTAACCGATCCAGCCCCAACCAAAACCCGGTTTCTGCCAAATCAAGGTCAAAACCTCGGACCAGATTAGGAACCTGCCGGAAGCATCTGGACTCTTACCCAAGAAGTCAAAGACTGCTGAAAGGTTAATCACTATCGAAGCCACCGCCAATCCTGCGATAGCACCGGCGCTCCAGTAGATCTGGTGTCTAACCTGCCGAGATCTGCCCTCAGCGAGAATTGCGATGATTGCCGCGAACCCAATGATTACAACTGCGAGTGTCATGCTCGCACTTTGAGACAAGACCGCGAGCAAAACAGCTAGACCGAGAGAAATTACTGGGATTAGCCTTTTTTGGCTGGTCACAATCGCTTCAACTAGGAACAACAGCGCACCCAGCACCGCGGTGAAGGCAAGTAGGTTTGCGTTTCCAACAATGCCCTGTATCCGGCCCCCATCAAACAGGCTCCCTTGGCTCCAGTAGTAGGCCGCGTATGGCACCGTATCGCCCTCAAAGTTAGGAAATAGAGGGATTACCGGCCCTGTGATGCCGGCAAATAGCTCGAAAACTAGAGAAGTTCCGAGAATGAAGCGAATTAGGTTTGAGAGAATATTTAGTAGCTGCCGCCAGCTAAATTGACTGGCTAAAAATAGGGCAAATAACGTCGCGCTTATTTGCAAGCCGGTCATCATAAAACTTGCACCAAGATACGAGGACCAAGTCAGGCTCAACATCATCCACCCGAGTAATAACACCAAGGCAGTTGGCATTACACGAATCAATTCAACTGGCCTGGATACCGAAAGCGCATAAATGCTAGCCAGAGTGACCACTACTACTGCGACAGACCAGCCACCCCAACCAATCGAATAACGAACAGCGTCACCGGCTAGGGCTAAAAACAACCCCGGGTAGGCTAACCAAACCCCGGCTCGGTACTTGAAAGAGTGGGAGCCGACGGGGATTCTGATCGGCTGAGTTATTGGAATCGAATTGGTAATTTAGTGCTCACTTGGTGGCGGTTTTTTGTATCAGAGTGTCAAGAATACCGCCCTAAACTACAAAGCATGAAACTACCTGAGCCAATCATTATCGACCCGCAGTCCGTGCCGAGCCTGAACTGGGGAATCATTGGGCCAGGCCGGATCGCCGAGACGTTTGTAGCGGCTTCGCAAAAGCACACTTCGCAGCGGTTTATTGCGGTCGCCTCAAGAACCCCGGGCCGGGCAAAGGAGTTCGCAAGCAAATTCAATATCCCAAAGACCTTCGCCAGCTACCAGGACCTTGTGGCTGATAAAGAGATCGATGCCGTTTACATTTCAAGCCATATGTCCGATCACTTCGAGCACGCAATGCTCGCGATCAAAGCCGGAAAGAGCATTCTGGTTGAAAAGCCGATTACATACCTGCCTGAGGAGGCGGAGCAAATTTTTGCTGCAGCAAGACAGGCCAAAGTGCTCGCAATGGAGGCCATGTGGACGAGGTACTTACCCCAGTCAACTATCTTGCGACAGCTTCTAGAATCCGGCGACCTTGGAGAGCCGGAACTGCTAACAGCCAGCTTCTGTGCCGACAACAGGAGCGTCGCAAGGCTCTGGAAACCGGGCGGCGGCGGAATTGTCTTTGACATGGGCATCTACCCGATTGCAATTGCTCAAGAGATGCTTGGGGAGCCAAGCTCCATTGCTGCGACCGGAATCGTCAGGGCCGACGGCATGGATGAAGAAAGCTATAGCCTTTTGAACTACGAATCTGGTGCCAGGGCGTCACTTACTATTTCAGGAATTGCGACCCTCCCCATGCTTGCCAGCTGCTCATTTGAAAAAGCAGTGATTTCCCTCGGTGAACCATTCTTTGTGCCTTCAAGCATCAGCCTGAAGACCAAGGACTTTTACCCTGAACAGACCACCTGGGTTGATGAGTCAGGAATTTCCGGCCACGAGGGCCTTAGCTATCAGGCAACCTGGTTTGCTAAGTACCTATCCGAGGGCAAGTTTGAATCCGATGTCCACACTCATGCCCAAACAGTGGCAAACATCAGAACAGCCTTTGAGATAACCAGGCAAATCGGCGCGAAGCCCTTCTAGCCCCGAATCCCAATAATCATTGGGTCGTGGAAGGTTCCGCCGAAAGCTCGCTCTGAAGCCCCGGTGCGATCAAGGTAAGGGGTAATTCCGCCAAGGTGGAATGGCCAAGCGGCACCCATGATCATGCCCAAGTCAATGTCCTGCGCCGATTGGACCACGCCCTCATCGAGCATCAGCTTCACCTCTTTGGCAAGACCTAGATTTACGGATTCAAAGATTTCCTCGCTGGAACGGCCTTTACCTAGGGCATTGCCAACGATTTCCACCGCCTTTTTGTCGTAGCCCTTGATGTTTCCCTTTGAATCCCGATCAATCAGCTTGCCGTACTCAGCCAGCTTGTGAAGGTTCGCGCTGGCGTAAAACCTGTCGCTACTAAAGGCGTGCATTGAATCAAGCACGTGAGCCCCGACCTTTAGCCCCACAAGTTCTAAGAGGTCAAAGGGGTTCATGGGAAGACCTAGTGGCGCAATTGCCTCCGAGACCTGCTCAAACGAGGCACCCTCATCCACAGCCCGCATTGCTTCTCCGAGCAAATATCCCAGCAGCCTGTTCACGACAAACCCTGCCGAGTCAGAGGTGATTACAGCCGTTTTTCTTAGGTTTCTAGCAACATTCATAGCAGTTGCAACCGCTTGGTCCGAAGACTTAGGAGCCCTGACAACCTCAACCAGCGGCATTACTGCGACCGGGTTGAAGAAGTGAAAACCGACTACCCGCTCAGGGTTGGCTAGCTTGGAGCCGATTTCAGCGACCGAAAGTGAAGAGGTGTTGGTTGCCAAAATGCAGCTTTCGCTGACGTGTTTTTCCAGCTCCGCGAAAACTTCTTGCTTAATCTTGAGTTCCTCGAACACCGCCTCGATCACCCAGTCGCAATCGCTAAATGCCTTGTAATCCAAGGCTCCAGAAAGGTTACCTGCGTAGCGATTTCGATCATCGCTTGAAAGCCTGCCCTTTTCAACTAACTTGTCTAGCTCTCCGATTATGTAAGAAAGACCCTTGTCAATTCGTTCCTGAGAGACATCGGTTATTACCACCGGTATTTCAAGTCTTCTCAAAAACAAAAGTGCGAACTGCGAAGCCATTAGACCGGCGCCAAGAACGCCTACCTTTGTTACCGGCAATGCCAACGCTTTATCCGGAGCGCCCGAGGGCTTCTTCGCGTGTTTTTGCACCAGGTTGAAGGCGTAAATTGACGCGTGAAATTGGTCGGAGGCGCTCAGGTCCTCAATGGCCTGGTCTTCTCTGGTAAATGCATCTTTCTTGGTCCCAGATTTTGCCGCATCAATCAAATCAAGCGCCACGTATGGCGACAGCGGAACGGAACCGAGTTTTTGCCGAACGGTTTTTCTAGCAATCGAAACAGCCGGCGACCAAATGGTCGCCTTTTCAACCTTGCCCGGCTCGTTCTTGCGCTTTACCTTCTTGCCACCCAGCACATCGTCGGCCCAATCTAATGACTGCTCCAAAAACCTCGGTGAATCAAACATCACATCGGCGATGCCGAGCTCTAGTGCTTCAGCAGGCTTCAGCATCCGGTTTTGCTTTAGAGGATTTTCGATTATTACCTTCAGCGCATTTCTGATCCCAATTAGGTTAGGAAGCAAATATGCGCCTCCCCAACCCGGAATCAACCCGAGGAAAACCTCGGGTAGTGCGATGGCCGGTGCAGCTTGATTCACGGTTCGATAATGCGCATTCAGGGCGACTTCGAGCCCCCCGCCGAGAGCAAGACCGTTAATAAACACGAAGCTTGGGACCCCTAGATCGGATAACTTATCCAGCGCCCAGTGACCCATTTCGCCGATTAGGCGCCCTGAATGGCGATCCTTGAGACCTTGGACCTTGGTTAGATCTACCCCGGCAGCCAAATAGTAAGGCTTTCCGGTAACTGCAACTGCATGAATCTCTTTGTTTACGGCACGTTTTTTGAGCTCGTCAAGTTTTCCGGCAAACTCCAACAGCGTGTGTGGTCCGAGTGTGTTCGGCCGGGTGTGGTCCTTGCCGTTATCCAGGGTTATGAGCGCAATCACACGACCTGAACGCAAAGTTACGTCAGAGACAAACGAATGACTGATGATTTCATCGGTGTCCGTAAGTAGCGGCGCGAAGTCCTGCATCTTCCTAGCCCTTCCAGTTACTGTTTTCCCAAACCACGCTGCCGCCCATACCGAGGCCGATGCACATGGTGGTGAGGCCAAAGCGAACCCCTGGGTGCTCTTCAAACTGCTTGGCAAGTTGATTCATTAGACGGACGCCGCTTGAGGCAAGAGGATGGCCAAACGCGATTGCTCCGCCATACTTATTTACCCGTGCGTCGTCGTCTGCAATCCCGAAGTGATCTAAAAATGACAGCACTTGGACCGCGAAAGCCTCGTTGATTTCAAACAGGCCGATGTCTTCGATTTTCAGTCCGGCCTTCTCGAGAGCCTTTTCGGTGGCTGGAATCGGGCCGATACCCATGATCTCCGGCGCTACGCCCGCAAAAGCAAAGGAAACGAGCTTCATTTTTGGCTTTAGGCCGTGCTTGGCCAAGGCTCTCTCGCCGGCCAGTAGCGCAACTGTTGCGCCGTCGGTCAATGGAGAAGCGTTGCCGGCGGTTACTTTTCCGTGAGCACGGAAAGGGGTTTTGAGCCCCTGCATGCCCTCGATCGTTGACTCCGGTCGCATGAGTTCATCTTGGGACACTAGTGACCAGCCGGCTTCACTGCCAGCAGACACCGGTATCAAATCCGGCTGAATTTTGTTGTCCTTATAGGCTTTGGCCGCCTTTTGCTGAGATAAAACCGAGAACGCGTCTGCCCTGTCTTTTGTCAACGCTGGAAAGCGATCGTGAATTTTCTCGGCTGTGCAACCCATGTTCAGAGCGTCTGGACTAACTAGCTTTTCAGACAGAAACCTAGGGTTTGGGTCAGCATCAAAGCCCATTGGGTGTCGACCCATGTGCTCAACACCACCGGCCAAAACAAGGTCATATGCGCCGATTCCAATCGAGCTTCCCGTCGTGGTTACAGCGGTCATTGCTCCGGCACACATCCGATCAATGGCAAAACCAGGAACGCTTTCTGGAAGACCGGCCAAGATGCTGGCGGTTCGGCCAATAGTTAAGCCCTGATCGCCCTGCTGGGTGGTGGCTGCAATTGCCACGTCGTCGATTGCTGCCCGGTCTAGGTCTGGATGTCGCTCCAAGAGGCCAATCATCGCCTTCACGATTAGGTCATCGGCTCGAGTGTTCCAGTAAACGCCCTTCTCGCCAGCTTTTCCGAATGGGGTTCTGACTCCGTCTACGAAGTAGACATCTTGAGGTTGCATTATTTCCTAACTAATTGCGAGCGAGTTGCTTGTCGTTCCTTCTCATCCGCCGCCAAAGTAGTGCGGACCAAACCTGGCGTCAGCAAGAATGCATCGACCAGGCTTTCTGCGTGAGGCCTTAGTCTTGGCAACAGTCTGGTGTCGATATATTCAGTTATTGCCTCGGCCCGCGAGGAAGACAGTCGGCCGTTAATCAAGTACCAGGACAAGTTTTCTTCTAAGACGCTGAAACCATAGAGGTCTCTGAGCCAAGTCAGAATTTGCTTGGAGCCCTCATCCTCAATTGTCTTTAGGGCCGACGTAAACGCCTCCCACAGGATCAGTTCACCATGTGCTTTTGCCGCAAGAATCAGATCATTCTGATAGCGGTTAAACAGCTCGGCTTGCTTTTGGGCGTTTTTGGGACCCGAGTGCTTCAGGTTGTTTGCAAGCTTTGCAATCATGGTGTGGACTCGGTCGGTTAGAAGTTGGTGCTGGGAATCTTCTTCCTTGACGTAGCCGACTGAACGAGCAGTGGAGCCAAAATCAACCATCTTCTGAGCGAGACCCCTTAGGCCACCGCGATTAATTGTCGCTTCGCCGACTTGACCGGCAACATAACTTGCAAGCGTCCCGAAATCTGGTGACTTGAGAGCTTTTGCATAGTCGCCCAAGAGGCGCTTGGCCACAAGCTGAAGCATGACATTATTGTCGCCTTCAAAAGTCACATAAACATCGAGGTCTGCTCTGAGTCCCGTCAATCGGTGTTCGGCCATAAAGCCCTGACCACCGCATGCCTCCCGGCACTCTTGAACGGTTTCTAACGCGTACCAAGAACTAAGTGCCTTGGAGGCTGCTGCTACGGTTTCAAGATCCTGTCTCGACTCATCGGTGTCGTTTTCACCAGTAAAGACAGCGTGGAACTGATCAAGAAGTTCCTGGTGGGTGAAGACTTGTGCATAGGTTCTAGCCAAAAGCGGCAAGAGTCTGCGCTGGTGACGTCCGTAATCCATGATGGTTTTTTCTTCACCGTCTGGTCCTGGAAACTGTTTGCGCTCAAGCGAGTATCTGATGGCAATGTCTAGAGCGAGCTTCTGGGCGTTCACGACACCGCCGGTGAGAGAAACTCTTCCTTGAACCAAGGCGCCAAGCTGAGTAAAGAATCTTCTTCCGGAAGATTCGATAACCGAGGTGTAAACACCGTCTTCGCTTACGTCTGCGTATCGGTTTAGAAGGTTTGTCCGTGGAACTCTGACGCTATCGAAATACAATCTTCCGTTGTCAATTCCGTTTAGACCACCCTTTAGACCGTCATCTTCACTGCCAACCCCAGGCAAGAGCTTGCCGCGCTTGCGAATTGGGACGAAGAAGGCATGGACTCCATGCTTTTCACCGCCGGTGTAAAGCTGTGCAAACACAACCGCAGCGTGACCGTGGAGTGCTGCATTTCCTAGGTAGTCCTTGTAGCTGTGACGATCCGGTGTGTGGATAACAAACTCTTTAGTGTCGGCGTCGTAGGTGGCAGTTGTACCAATCGATGCCACGTCCGAGCCGTGGCCAGTCTCGGTCATTGCGAAGGCCCCAACAGTTTCAGTACTGACGGCGCTGCCTAAAAAGGTCTTGTGGTGATATTCGGTTCCTAGATACAAAATCGCAGAGCTGAACAATCCGTACTGAACGCCGTATTTAATCTGTAACGAAGGATCGGCAAAAAGCAGCTCTTCGAAGCTGGAAAGCGAGGCTCCAGGATTCATGGTTCCACCGAACTCTGACTGGAAACCGTGCTGCGTTGCTCCGGCGTCTACCAGGGTCCGAAGCTGCTTGAGAACTGTCTCTCGATGCTCAGCCATTGGCTGGCCCTCTTGTTTGTAAAGCTTGTGGTCTTCTATCACCGAACGGGTGTGGCGACGAACGTCCGCCCACCTGCCAAGGATTCTTTCCCCGGTTGCCTCGACGTCTAGTTGAATGTCCTCATTGATATTCATTTCTCACCTCAACTCCTAGTAAAGGACAGAATTGCATTCTCGCCAAGGGGTGTTTAGAAACTTTGTGACTGCGTACAATCCGCGTCATTTGGAGGTTTGCTTATTTGGAGCTTTCCTACAAAAACAGCATGGGCTTTTGATTTATAACTAACAAAAACTAATTGCCCTCGAAGTTGGCGGGCTGCTTGGTCATGAACGCCTCCATGCCTCTTGCAACGTCCTTTGTCTGCATCAAGGAGGCCAGTCGCTGAAACACCTGCTTTTTTTCTTGCTCCGAATCTATTGCTCTTGCAGAGGCAAGTGTCGCCTGCACAGCCAGCGGCGCCTGACTTGCAACTCGCTTCGCGATTTCCAGAGCTGTCTCAAATTCTTGACCGGGTTCGCACACTTGAGTAACTAAGTGCATGGCTAGAGCCTGCTGTGCATCAAAGCTGTCTCCAGTTAGTAAGTAACGCATGGCGTTTGCGTGTCCAGCGACTGCCGGAAACCTTATGGTTCCTCCGCCAAAAGGCATGATGCCCCGACTAACTTCTAGCTGAGCAAACCTTGAGTCAGTTGCCGCAATTACAACATCGCTTGCCAAAGCTAATTCCACTCCAAGAGTGAAGCAGGTCCCCCTGGTTGCCATAACCACTGGCTTTGAAACTTGTTTAGTGGTGATTCCCCAGGGGTCTAGCCCACCCTCCGGAACCATTTGGAGCTTGCCTGCGGCAAGCTTTGGCCCAACATCTTGCAGATCGAGACCAGCAGTGAAGTGGTCGCCGTGGGCGAAGACCAAACCGACTCTTAGATTGGGATCGGTATCTAGCTGGCCGTAAGCGAGTGACAATTCGTGGAGCATCTGCTCGTCCGCGGCGTTCAGCTTCTCAGGGCGATTCAGGCCAATGAGTAAAACGTGGCCTTGGGTTTCTAGGGTAATTCTGGTCATCGTCGACATGGCTCAAACATTAGACGCTATTCGACCGATTGCGCCAATATCTGGAGCAACTACCGCAGAAGACTTCTACGTTCGCCCGCGCTAAGTTCTTTTATTGACAAGCGTCATGCAAAATTCTTAACGGCGTTTTCTGTTTGGCCAAGTAAGTATTATCGAGCCGACGATTAGGCCCATTAGCGGAACTATGCCAAGAGCCCAACTAATGCTGATGCCGAAAATAGCCGCGAACCCAGTTAGGGCATTAAAAACCATTGCTATCCAGGGCTTTAGCTTTTTGCGCCTCGACAAAACGGCTAACAGTATGTTGATTAGCGCCACGCCACCTAATAGAACAAGGATGGTTGCAACTAGTGCGGCTAGATCTTCCATTGGCCAATTATCTCAAACGATTGCAGTTATCGGTTGGAAGACTTATGTGCTTTGCGGCTGGAAACCCAAAGCCAAGAAACCAAGAAAAACAGCCCCAAGAAAGAGCCACTCAGTCCAAGGGTAGCTAGCCCAAGGGCCCAAAACTCTTCTACTAGAAAGCCTTCATCGTTGACATAATTTGGCGAGAGGTTGTAATAAAGGATCAACAAAACTGACATCGATGTGGTCACACCGAGCGTCCTAAGTAAAACCCTCTGTCCCATGTTCATGATCGGAAGCCTAGCTGGGCCCAAGTCAGCAGCTAATCCAGAACTCGCATAGCATTCAAGGATGCTTAGCTATGAAAACTGGAAACAACTAACCCAGTCCAGACGATCAACCAGAGACTTCTTGGACTCGCCCATCGAACCTGGTGTTCTAACCGACATTCTCACCGATGGCCTCACCGCACCGAGCTGGTCGAACACCAGGCCTTTTGTCGTAGCGGTTGCCGAAGGTGAGCAGCGCGATCGAATAAGTCGGCGCCTGATTACTAGGTTGCGTGAGTCGACGGAGCTTCCGAACCTAGGAGCCAAACCAGACTTCACGCACGAGGTTCCCTACCCAAGGGGGCTTGTGGAGCGAAGCCAGGCCGTTGGTAAGGGCATTTACGAAACTCTAGGCATAGACCGGAAAGACGCGGCCGCAAGATTTAGCTTCCTAGAACGAAACTACGAGTTTTTCGGCGCACCGACCGCGCTGTTCTTTTTCACCCACCGCGGCCTAGACCAGTTTGGAACGCTTGATCTTGGATTGTTTATGGAAAACGTGATGCTAGCGGCCAACGCAAAGGGGTTGGGTACTTGTGCCCAGGGCTACCTAGGTGGACACCCTGACATTATTCGCTCTGAGTTTGAAGTTAGCGATGACTACGCATTGGTTTGCGGAATGTCGATCGGATATCCATCCGATCACCCCATCAATGGCTGGCACGCCGAGCGGCTCCCGATAAATGACTTGCTCCTCAGCCCCAAAAAACAGTAATGACACTTATACGCCCAGTGTGAACATCAGCTAAACGACGGAATGTTAGTCGTGGTTGTCTGTTGCATTAGATATACGTCCCGAGACCTTCGTTCCGTATTCCATTCAGATCGAAACATTGAGGAAATTATGACAGACAAGAACATAGTTGAAGTAGCAGTCGAAGCAGGAACTTTCACCACTCTTGCAGCAGCACTGGGCGCAGCTGACCTAGTAGCAACCCTGCAGAGCGAAGGACCGTTCACAGTCTTCGCACCAACCGACGACGCCTTTGCGGCCCTTCCAGAGGGTCTAGTAGCAGCACTATTGCTACCAGAAAACGTAGACGCCCTAAAGTCAATCCTGACCTACCACGTAGTGTCCGGTCAGGTTCATGCCGCAGACGTCACCACCGGTGATGTTCCAACAGTCGAAGGCTCAACAATGGCCGTTGACATTTCTGACGGCGTAGTTATCAATGGCACCGCCAAGGTAACCGCAACCGACATCGCAGCTTCAAACGGTGTTATCCACGTAATCGACGCAGTACTAGTACCAGCAGGCGTCGACGCAGCAGCATTGCTTAAGTAATTTGTAACTAAGTTACAAGCGAAAAGCCAGGGAGAAATCCCTGGCTTTTCTATTTAACGCTCCCGAAAGGCAAGCAGCCTGTCGTCAGACAGATTCGACTTTCTATCACCCTTACCACGGCTAAGCCTTAGAAAGTTGCTGGCGCTACTTTGCCAGACTTCTCCTAGAAACTACTCAGTCAATTGCCACCGCGCTCCCACGGAACACAGATTTTGGGTTGTTAATCTTTGAGAGCGTTTCGGGACTGTCGGATCGCATTTTCAAACAACCCGAAAGATATGAGGAACGATGAGAAAAAACAGACTTACCGCCTTAGCTGGAATCGCAGTTGCGGCTCTAGTGCTGACCGGCTGCGCACCCGCAGATGAGGTTGCAGAGCCAGTAGAAACGATGGAAGAAGCTCAGGTCGATGAGACCATGACCGAAGAAGCGTTGGGAAACATTGTTGAGGTAGCAGTTGGAGCTGGAACCTTTACAACTCTGGCCGCCGCACTTGGCGCAGCTGACTTGGTGACCACACTTCAGGGTGAAGGTCCGTTCACCGTCTTTGCACCAACTGATGAGGCCTTTGCGGCACTACCAGCCGGTCTTCTAGACGCACTACTTCTACCTGAGAACCTAGCCGTCCTTCAATCAATCCTGACTTACCACGTTGTGGCCGGTGAGGTTTATGCGGCCGACGTTATGACCGGAGACGTAACAACAGTTGAAGGTTCGACCTTTGCGGTTGACACATCCAATGGCGTTGTAATCAACGGCACTGCGAACGTCACAGCTACCGACATAATGGCCTCCAATGGAGTGATCCATGTCATCGACGCAGTCATCCTCCCACCAGGAGTTGACGTAGAAGCGCTGCTTGGCTAAAAACCGAAAACGAACTGAACTTCAGCCAGGGAGATATCCCTGGCTGAAGTGTTTAATGATTATATCTCTGACGACAAAGGCTAGCCCTTGTCTCTTTTGGGTTGAACAGACCACAACCAAGCTCCAACACCCGCGACGCTGATGGTTATCCCGGCAAGCGCAACCAGATAGGTGTTATCCGCATAGGAGTCGTAAGTAGAGACGATTCCAAAGAACAGAGCGGCGTACGCGAGCAGTATCCACTTATTACTCATACTAAAAAGTCTAGCTGCCTGATTCTTGACTAACGCTTTCCACGTGCAAACACCAGAACTACGAGGTTGGTACCAGCTCAGCCGCGCCGAACGAAACGCTAAAAGTCACACACCACAACGAGATCGAAGAGGCATCTGAAAGATCCAGGTCGGTGGGGATCTCATAATTCTGATTCCCCTGGTTCCCCTTCATCGCGCCCAGGCTGATGTACTTTCCATCATCAAATACCCGCCAACCCTCTTGGCCCTCGATAACAGGTGCATCAGTTAGCCAAACTGCGACCCTTGGTCCGTCACTGGTATCAAGATTTTCAAGCCTAAGCACTCTGCTGCCATCGTCCAACTGCAGAATCTTTACTTCCCCCGAGGTTTGATGCTCGTGAGAAACCAAAACACCTTGCGCTAGAACGAGCGGAAACTGGACCGTCTCCTGAGGTGTCTCGGTCTCCCGAGGCGAAGCCGTCGAGTTTTCTGATGGGGTTGGATATACCGTTGGAATGGCTTCTTGAACTTCCGTGTCAACAAACAGCTTCCACGGCTGGAAGAAATATGCCGCCACGGCTACAAGCACAACTGCTAAAAGTGCAACGGGGCCTAAAGCCTTGCCCCTTAAAAAATTCATACGTAATTGTAAACAGGTGCAGGGGTGAGAAAAAAGAACCGCCCGTGGCAGTTCTTTCTGTTTTCCTGAGACCAGAGGGGTCTGTGTGCCGGACCAGTCCAATGGTTTAGACCTAGGTTTTCAACATCGGACTATAAGTCAGATTTAATTTTTCGTCCAAGGACCGCGAGCATCTGGTGTAATTTTCGTCGAGACTGACATGTTGGTTACGAAGGGGGTTTTAAGTGAGCTGCGCCACTCGCTGGGGCGAAATTTGGAGTAGAACTCCAATATCACGCATGCTCAACCCCTCAGTCCTGAGTCTCGCCACAACTTCCCGAACTTCTCGGGAAGACTCTTCCTGCAGTCGGTTTGCTTCTCGCATCTTGGCCTGAGCATTCTCCAAGTCACAAATAATGCCAGGCATTTTGGTTTCTATTTTCACAACGACCCTACAGCGATCAACGCCCCGGTACTCGTGAACCAAATCTTTGATTTGCTCGGTGGCAAGGTCAAGACGCTTTGAGGAAATCAGCAGGTTATCCAACTCCGGAACTCGAACACGCCAAGTACCGGCCTTTCGCTCGCATTCCGCCTTGACTTCCATATCTAAAGCCTACCAACTCCAGACTAAACGTTGGGTAGATATTTTTAGACTACTGTGCTAGACATACTTCGTCTAGGGTACCTAGACTTGTATATTTTATTAGAGGAGATCACAAATGAACTTAATCATCGGCATAATTGCCGCAGCCGCATCGGCCTTCACGGCTTTTGCATTTTTCAAGGCCGGCATGTTTAAGGCTGGAGCCAGTCGCCAGAAGTTGCTAGATGCCGGATTTGGTTGGATCGAAAATATCTCGTTAGGCACCGTGCGACTTATTGCATGGCTGGAACTCCTCGGTGTGGCTGGCCTGGTTCTAGGTGTGATTGGTTACTTTGTTGGATTTCAGTGGGCACTTTGGTTTGCGGTGGCGGCGGCTATTGGATTGGCGCTAACAATGATCGGCGCTATCTTGCTCCATGCTTCCAGAGGAGAGTCCAAGTACACACTGAAGATGAACCTAGCTCTGCTTTTCCCTCCGCTGGTTGCAGCCGTGCTTTGGGCTATATTTCCTAGTCTCTAAAGATTAAGTAACTAGAAATCTAGTCTTTTTAGGTCTTGGCCCCGGGTCTTTTTGCTTTGGGGCCAAGTAGGAATTGTCTAGGCGGGGGCAAAGCCTATTAACGTTAAGCAACTCAAGGCCAAGGCGACGCCATGGGAGTGCACACCTCCGATTCCACGGTTTTAGGCCTCTTTTGAGAAATCAGGCTTTTTTACCCGCAAAGGGTGTCTCTTTCCATTCAAAAGATTGGAAATGACCGTATGCCTGACGAGTACTTTGTAGCTAAGGAGCCCGAAGAAAAGCGCTAGTGAGCCAGAAAGTGCGATCGTGGCAAACGCCCCAAAGCCATTCGCACTAAAACCGACCAAGAATATAAAAACTAGAGGTAGGTGGACAAGGTACAACCAATAGCTAGCATCGGACACAAACCTCATGCCCTTGCTTGGATTGTCACCGAATCTCAGAAACAGTCCGATTGCTGCGTAGCTACCTAAAACGACTGCTGAGCCATAGATCCAATCCGTCAGCGCCAGGCCCCAATCTTGAACAAAGAAGAAGACCGTGAATAAAGTCAGAAATAACCCCGTAAACAAGATTGCCGATCTCTTTAGGTATTGAAGCCAGAACTCCCTTTGGTGGTATGCCACTGTTCCTGAGAGGAAAATAACAAGGTACCAAAGCAGCAACCCAGGTTCTGGGAAAATCCCTGTGCTAGTGCCTAGGGTCCCTTCCCCATCCAAAACTCCCGGTAAAACGGGTGCCAGGGACCCGATCAAAAGCATTGTCGATACGGGGTGGATTCTCCTTCCAACTAGCCCGGAGATTACTTTTCCGGTTCCCGCGAAAATAAAACTGTAAATGACAAGGTAAAACAAAAACCACAGGTGCTGAAAATCAATGGGGAGGACACTGAAAGAATCGCGACCAGAGATCCAAGACCCTTGACTAGCCCAACCGTTGGCAAAAGTAAGGGGCAACCAGAAGATCGCAAGCGGGAGGGCAATCCGGCTAAGACGATTACCCAAAAACATTCGCGTATCGCGAGTTTCGAGAAGGTATGCGGCAAAAAAGCCAGAGATCACGAAAAATGCTGGCATGCGAAAAGCATGCAGCAGTTGGTGAAGGTAAGTAACGACCAGGAATTCCGAAAGGCTCGCGGGCTCCTGATAGAGATACACAAAGACAGCGGAGTGAAACAGCACCCCAAGAAGGAGAAGTGTCGCTCTAGCTGAGTCAAGTGCGTGAATTCGTGACATTTTGTCCACCCTAACAAAAGAAAAAGACCCGCCATTTCTGACGGGTCTTTCTACTTTGTGGAGACTAGGGGGGTCGAACCCCTGACCCCCTGCTTGCAAAGCAGGTGCTCTACCAACTGAGCTAAGTCCCCATAGCGAGCATTCCCTGGCGGAAAGTGCTCACCGTGGGCCTAGGAGGACTTGAACCTCCGACCTCTTCATTATCAGTGAAGCGCTCTAACCACCTGAGCTATAGGCCCGTCGAGCAAGATGATGCTACTAGAAAAAAACACCTGCCACAAACCCTAGATCTCTAGTTGTTGGTGAAAGTGAGCGCTAGCCCACCTACCAGCTTAGAAATTAGGTTAAAAATTACCGCCCAGACTGCCCAGAGGGCAGTAGTTAACACGACATTTAGCAGTGCAAGCGTCGTTGCCGTGGTCATGACATTAGAAAAAGAAAAATCATCCTCTAGGTTCACATTGCTGCCATCGCCGAGCACAGATCCCAGCAGGCCACCGATTGAGGAGAAAATCCCCGAGTTGGCAAGGACGGACCAGATCAACCACGCCCCGACAACCAGTGCGATTGAGCTCGCGATGGAAATAAGGAATCCGACTTTTACAGCTGACCAAACATCTACGCCTCGTAGCTTGAGACGAATTTGTTTCTTGGGTTCCTTAGGAGTTTTATTCCGGCTGAACAGCGATGTCAACGGCCGCTCCTTCAGTTTCTGGTTCGTCGTTAGTTTCTAGGTTGCGCTCGGCATTTCTGGCAATCGACAGAACTGAGTCGCTCTGGTCAAACCTAGCAAAAACTACGCCCATAGTGTCGCGGCCCTTTGCTGGAACCTCGTTAGCCGAGCTCCTGATTACCTTGCCAGAGGACAATACCGCTAGAACCTCGTCGGTTTCATC
>OOFT01000020.1_pt1 | contig 30086 bp, 29 predicted proteins | sample 1670301 | NCBI WGS metagenome assembly OOFT01 (sample SAMEA98140918, study PRJEB22522) | marine metagenome | biome: marine biome; feature: marine water body; material: sea ice | place: Arctic Ocean | collected 11-Sep-2015 | depth 0.3 m
CTTTAATACCTTCCTAGCTTCCCCTTACTTTGGCGATAACCGCAAGAATGCGATTGCCAACCTGGCTGGCTTGAACCCTAATAGCTATGCAACACTAAACACAATGATTGACGATCCTGCTGCATTGACGGCAATTGTCAGCAGTCTCAAGGCTACAACCGCTTTTGCCGCCGATGATGACGCAATAGCCTATCTTGCAACTAGCTCAAACCTTGGAATTGTGCTAAACAGCACAACCGCAATGTCAGTCATTGGGCCGAACGATACTGCAATGGCAGCCTTCTTGGCTAACGCTGGCGCATGGGTTTCATTGTTTGCCAGCTCGACTGTCAAGGGATTCATTGTCACTTCTACAACTCTAGTAGACATAATCGCTGGAGACAGTGCCCTAAAGTCTTACCTAAGCACACTCGCAGTACTCAAGGGAGCAACTGGTATTCCAGACGGAAACGCTACATCACTACAATCCTTCGTGGGAGTCCCTTCCAAGGTGCTCGTGCTACTGGCTAAAGAGGCCGGTATTGCTGCAACGTTTAGCAACTACAACTTCGGTGGTTCTACAATTGCTGGCTCACAAGCCGGGGCAACTCTTAACCTGACATCTACCGCTCAGCTTCCACACGTTGCTGGTTACTCAGACATGACTTGGAACCTACAGGCCATCGGCGTGACCGCTGCGACCTTGCCAATCATCACCTACGTAGATATGACGTAAAATGGGTAGGTAGACCATAGCCCATTTAGCTAGACAGGAGGTAACCAGACATGGCCGGTTACTCAGTGAGCACCGTTACAACTGGAAAGTATGCTCGCAATGTGTCAGTTGCAGCATCCGGACCACAGGGGGCGCAAGGTACACCAGGTCTAACGGGGGCTGTCGGTGCTCAAGGTAACGCTGGGGCTACAGGCGGCCTGTCTGCAGAGTTCAAATTCTTAAATTCCTACGGTGACGTCAACCCGGGGTCAGGTTACTTTGCCTTTAACAGCATAAGCATTTTTGCAGCTACAAAATTGTACATCTCGGAGTACGACTCTGCCACATCGTCCCAGAGTGCGCTACTAGATACAGCCGTTGCGTCTACCAGCTCTAATAAGTCAATAATGACCCTCCAGAGACTCTCTGATGGAAAATTCTCTAGGTACCACATTACAGAGCAATCCCAGGGTGCTGGATGGCGGACACTGGATATTGACTACATAGGCGGCTCGGCTTACCTGGGTTGGACCTATAACGACGTACTATCGATCATCATCACCCCAGTTGGAGATATTGGCGAAACTGGTCCAATAGGACCAACTGGTGCAGCTGGACCTGGAGTGCCTTCAGGCGGACTGAATGGTCAGGTACTAAAAAAAGTTGGCATTAGCGACTACGAGACAGAGTGGGTTGACGCATCGGTAGATGCATCAGCCGTAAGTAATCTTGTAGATGTTGAGCTCACCAACCTGTCTGATGCCCAGGTACTTGTTTACGATACCGTAACCTCACGTTGGGTCAACCGCTCCACAGCGGCGATCGAGATATCAGCCTCGAATATCTCAGGTATAATTATCGGAGGATCAGCAAGCTCATACTAGGTCAATTGTAAGGAATTAAAATATGGCAGTACAAATTCAGCTAAGGAATGATATAGCTGCAAACTGGACGTCTGTAAACCCAACCCTTGCCCAAGGCGAGATCGGGTTGGAGATAGACACAAACAAGATGAAAATTGGTACGGGTTACGCAGTTTGGGAGGATCTCTCATACACGGGTATTGACTCAGCAGAACTACTACCTCTTGTTTCATTTAACCACACGCAAGGTTCTGATAGTGCAACGTGGGCAATTAGCCACAATTTAGGTTTTTATCCTTCAGTAACCGTCTTTCTGACTTCAGGGGACGTTGTAGAAGGTTCTTTGACACACACAGATATAAATACAGTAAGCATTGAATTCTCGACTGCCATCTCCGGCACCGCGTACCTCTCCTAAAGAAAGAAAAACATACACTAAATGGCAAAGCAATTTCTAACAAGCCTGAACCTCAATAAAAATGAACTTCAGAACGCACGGATACAAAACCTAGCTACTGCCCCATCATCCGCAGTTTCAGGTCAGATCTACTACAACAGTGTAGATGCTGTTCTTTATGTCTACGACGGATCAATCTGGCAGCAGCTAGCAATTGGTGGCACCGTTGATGACGCTATCTCTGCTGCAATTACTGCACTAGATCTAGCAAATACTTACGACGCTAAGGGTGCTGCAGCTGCAGCTCAGTCTGGCGCTCAGGCGTATGCTGATGGCCTAGCTTCCAACTACGACGTCGCTGGCGCGGCTGCGGCTGCTGGATCTGCATCTAACACCTATGCAGACAGTCTTGCATCTGACTATGACCCTTCTGGTTCAGCAGCTACTGCAGAACAGAACGCCAAGGACTTTACCAACACAACTGCAACTTCACTGACCTCTGCTATCAACACTGCAGAGAGCAATGCTGCCTCATACACTGACAGTGCCGTTGCAGCTCTTGTTGACTCAGCTCCTGGAACTCTAGATACCCTAAACGAACTAGCAGCAGCTCTCCAAGATGACCCAGACGTCATCACGAACCTAACCGCTGTTGCTTCTGGCAAGCAAGATGCACTAACCGCTGGTACCTCAATCACCATCGTTGACAACACTATTTCTGTTGTTGCCGGTGACTTTGATGCTGCCGGTTCTGCAACTGCTGCTCAGTCTGCAGCTCAGTCGTACGCTGACGGTCTTGCATCTAACTACGATGCTGCCGGTGCTGCTACTGCTGCGCTTAACACAGCTAAAGACTTCACCAACACCACTGCTACCTCACTTCAGGGTGACATTGACAATGCTGTTGCAAACATCTTTGCAACTTCAGAAGGCAATGGCCTTGAGGTAGTTGAAGGCGTTCTAAACGTTGATCTAGGTGCTGGCCTCGACTTCGACGGATCTGGTCAGGTAAGAATTGACCGTACCGTTGTAGACACATACTATGACGCTGCTGGATCAGCCGCTGCCGCTCAGTCTGCTGCAGAAGCTACTGCTGCCGCTTACACAGATGGTCGCGAAACTGCTATCACCTCTGCGTACCAGAGCTATGCAAACACCAAAGAGACCAACATCACTGCTGCTTACGAAGCTGCTGACGATGTTCTAACCTCTGCTGTTGCTGGCGTAGCTTCTGACTTGTCAGACGCAGAAACACAGCTTGGCACCGACATCACCAACGCCATTGCTTCAGCTTCTACCTACACCAACACTGTTGCATCTGGCCTAACCAGTGATATTGCTAACGTAGCTTCTGATGCATCTGATGCACTAGATGCCCTATCTACCAGCATAACCACTGACTTCACCGACGCAGATAACGTTGTTCTAAGCACACTACGCTCCGAGATTTCTGCGGCAGCTGAAGGTCTAGATGTCAAGGAATCTGCACGTGTAGCCACAACTGAGAACATCACCCTTTCGGGTCTACAGACAGTTGACGGAGTAACTCTTGTCGCTGGCGACCGCGTTCTTGTAAAAGACCAGACTGCTTCTGAGACCAACGGTATCTACGTTGTTGTTGATGGTGGCGCATGGACCCGCTCAACCGATGCAGATGAGCCAAGCGAACTAAACGCTGGAACATTCGTATTCGTTGAAGAGGGTTCTGTAAACTCCGATGCTGGATTTGTAGTCTCTTCTGATAACCCAATCACTATCGGTACCGATGCTATGGTCTGGACCCAGTTCTCTGGTGCTGGAACAGTCGTTGCTGGTCTCGGTATTGACAAGACTGGCTCTACCCTCTCGGTAGTTGCTGGTTCTGGAATCACCGTAGACGGTGGCGGAGTTAGCATTGCTAGCGACTACACCGGTCAGGCTTCCATCGACACAGTTGGAACCATCACTTCTGGTGTATGGAATGGCTCGACCATTGATGTTGCTCACGGTGGAACTGGTACAACTAGCCTCACCTCAGGTGACTACCTAGTAGGTAACGGAACTGGTGCGGTCTCAACCGTATCTTCCATCCCAGGCTCCGACATCTCTGGCGACATTGCTGGAAACGCTGATAACGTAAACGGAACCGTTGCTATTGCAAACGGTGGTACCGGAGCTACTACAGCTGCTGGTGCACGTTCAAACCTATCTGCAACCACCAAGTACTCAGAAAACAACACATCACTTACACCTTCAAACGGAGTTGTTACCTGGGCTATCACACACAGCATCGGAACTTTGGACGTAACCGTCCAGATGCGCGATCTGTCCGATAACGCTTTGGTTATGGCAGATGTTGTAATCACAAACACGAACACAGTTACTATTTCATGGATTGCTGACGGAACTGTTGCAGCTGACAGCTACCGCGTAGTCGTTGTTGGATAATCAAGTTAAACTAATAAGACTAAAGAAAGAGGTCGCGTAGAGATGGCACAAAAATTTCTAAGCCCCATAAATGTAGTTCAAGGAGCAGTATTTCCCGCAACTGCACACGCTGGCGACCTCTTTTTTAGGTCTGACATAGGTTCAATGTACGCCTATGATGGATCCGGATGGGTGTCCATGGTAGCAAGTGATATAACAAACGTAGATGGTGGAGACGCTTCTGCCTCATACCAAATCAATTGGGACGGCGGAGGCCCGTCCTCCTTCTAAGGAAATAGGGAACTAAAATATAATGGCAGTTAGAATTCAATTCAGACGCGGCACAGCCGCTGAGTGGACCTCCGCAAATCCAACAATGGCAGCAGGTGAGCTCGGATACGAGACAGACACAGCTAAGACCAAGGTTGGCGACGGCTCCACTGTATGGACAGCCCTAGTATACGCTGGAGTAAATCAAGCGGACATCGAAGCTGCAGTTGCAAATGTAGTTGCTTTTGCTCCAGGAACTTTGGACACACTCAACGAACTTGCGGCCGCTATTGGTGACGACGATGATTTTGTTGGCAGTGTTACGGCCAACATTGCTACAGCCGAGGCTAATGCTGCAAGTTATACAGATGAGACAGTAGGAGATCACAACTCAACTAGTACTAGCATCCACGGCATTCCTGACACGTCAATCCTTGAGACCACTACTGGATCGCAGTCTAAGGCTAACTCAGCTCAGGCTAACGCTCAGTCTTACGCAGATTCTGCTATCTCAAACCTAGTTGATTCTTCTCCAGGAACCCTAGACACTCTCAATGAATTAGCTGCGGCATTAGGCGATGACCCTAACTTTGCTACTACTATCTCAGGGAACATTGCAACTAAGCTAGCATTTGAAGCAGACACCGCAGCTAACTTTACAAGTGCAAATGCTCTTTCTTCAGCCAATGTTATCTACCTAGAGACTGATAACGCAGATTCTGTACGTATCGGCGATGGCGTAGCAAGCTATAACGAGTTGCTACCTATCGGTAAGACATACAGTGATGACACAGTGGGTCTGCACAACATCACTACAGCCAATATTCACGGCATTGTAGACACGTCTGATCTTGTATATACAGTGACTACAAATGCAATTACTACAGAGATTACTAACCACTTTGCACTAGAAAGTGGTGTTCACGGGTTGTTTGACACCGCAGACATTGTCTACCAGAACACAATTACTAATGTGTACGCCACATTCAATGCTCACGACACTGCAACTACAAATGTTCACGGCATTTCTGACACTTCAGTACTAGTTGTGACCTCTGACCTATCTGCATATGCGCCGTTAGAGTCCCCTACTCTTGTAGACGCTACCCTAAGCACCACTGCCACTCTTCCAGCTGCAACCACTATAGGAACAGTAACTGCCACTGAGCTTTCATACGTCGGCGGCGTGACTTCTGCACTTCAAGGTCAGCTGTCAACTCTAAGCTCGGAGAAGGCCTCAACTGCAGACCCAACCTTTACCGGTTCCGTTGTTCTGCCTAGCACAACCTCAATTGGCACTGTGTCAAACACTGAAATCTCGTACCTAGATGGAGTGACTGGCGGATTACAGACGCAGATTGACACAAAGCTATCTAGTGCAATTGCAGCATCTACCTATGCACCACTTGCAAACCCAACCTTTACCGGAACAGTAGTACTTCCTGCTGACACCAGCATCGATGGAGTTTCCGCAACTGAGATTAGCTACCTAGGTACCGTTACTTCAGACGTTCAGGTACAGATTGACACCAAAGCACCAACTGCAGACCCAACCTTTACTGGTACAGTTGCTGGTATCACAAAGGCTATGGTTGGTCTTGGGAATGTCAACAATACTGCTGACGCCAACAAGCCAGTTTCAAGTTCTACTCAGACCGCTCTAGATCTAAAGGCTAACCTAGCCGCTGCGGACTTTGTTGGCGATGTAGGAGTAGGCGGAAGCTTAATTGTTGACGGTGACTTTACCGTAAATGGTTCAAACTTTACAAACAGCGCAACTTCTATCACAATTGAAGACAACATTGTTCAGCTAGCTCACGGCAACACTGGTAATGCAGTAGACCTAGGTCTTGTAGTTGCTTACAACGACGGTGCCGACAAGCACTCTGGTCTAGTGAGGGACGTATCTGACAGCACTTGGAAGCTTTTCCAGGGCGTAAGTACAGAGCCTGCCACAACAGTTGCTTTCGCAGAAGGATCGCTAGACAACCTAGCTGTGAACAACATCACAGCTGCTGGAGTAGTCTTCCCTGATGGAACTCAGACAGGCGCTGGCGTTGTATCAATAACTTCATTCACTGAGAAGACCGCAAGTTACCAGCTAGATACCTTGGCACACAAGGATAATGTAGTTGAGATGAACAGCGGCTCTGCTCTAACCTTCACCATTCCTCTAGAGGCAACAACCTCTTGGCCAGTAGGCGCGTCTATGGACATCCTGCAGACTGGCGCTGGTCAGGTTACAGTGACTATCGAGTCTGGTGGAACCTTGAACTTCACCCCAGGAAACAAGCTCCGTACGCAGTGGTCAAGCTGTACTATAATGAAACGTAGTGCTGACAGCTGGATCCTATTCGGCGACCTAACAGCATAATCGAGTTAAGAGAGAGTAACAACTAATGGCACAAAAAGAAGCAGGCGGAAGGTCATCTTCACAGAATGACTTCCTAGAGCCCTCAGCCCCGGAGAACGTAACCGCAACTGACGTAGGTAGCGGTCGCGCATTTAATGATGGAGCCATCACAGTAACATGGACGGTTAATGCCCTCTCTCCGGCTCCTACAAGTTATACCATCGAGAAGGCAGACGGCACAGACCTGAATACAGGATCTATGCCGACTCCTTCTGGTGGTGTCTATACCGTAGTAGTCGGTGGGCTAACTTCAGCTGCCAGCTACACACCTCAGGTGTTCCTTACAAATGATTCTGGTAGTTCTGCAGCTACTGCAGCTTCTGCAGTTACTGTAACCACAGTTCCAGCAACTCCAGCAGCCCCAACTGCTACAGCTGCGGTCAACGAGGACAATGTATCATGGACAGCACCTGCCACAGGCGGATCCGCTATCTCTACTTACACCTATGAGTCGGACGAGAGCCCTGTAAAAGAGGGAACCCTTGCTGGAACTTCTGTAACCGTAACCAACGAGGCCAACACGGCTCAGGCATATCGCGTAAAAGCTACTAATGCTAACGGAGACTCTGTATTCTCAGCGTACTCGGGCAGTGTTACAACACTACCTCCGTTCTTCCCTCCATTCTTCCCTCCATTCTTCCCACCTAGCTTCCCATTCTTCCCTCCATTCTTCCCTCCATTCTTCCCACCTAGCTTCCCATTCTTCCCTCCATTCTTCCCTCCATTCTTCCCACCTAGCTTCCCATTCTTCCCTCCATTCTTCCCACCGTTCTTCCCACCGTTCTTCCCACCGTTCTTCCCTCCATTCTTCCCACCGTACTTCAGTGCGATCTTCTCGGTGCCTGACACCTGGGAAGAAGACGAATAGAGATATAAAAGACCAGGCGACTAGAGAAATCTAGTCGCCTTTTCTTTTTCTGTTAGACTATATTTATGCCAACTAATGCTGATGTCAGTCCTCACATAATTTTCCCATTGCCAGATACGCTACCCGCCAAAGCGGTTAAGAACGTACTCTCACCTAAGGCGTTTCAAGAGGTTAAAGACGCTGTCGCTGAGCTAGCCTTAGGGCCAGGATCTAGGGTTCCCTACCACAGCTCGACCAGTAGGTGGACGGAGAATATTCAGCTCTCTTCTGAGACAGAGCAGGAACTATTAGATGCTGCTAAAGAGCAATACAACGACGACTCCCTTGAGCGAGCATTCATATTTGTAGCCAGGTACCAGATGTATGAAGGCAATATTCCGTACCTATGGACCCACATGGACCAGAATGCGTGCCAGCACATGATTGACCTTTGTGTCACTAAGCATGGCCTAGACGATTGGGGCTTGCACGTAGACGGTAAAATGTTTGCCGAAGAAGAGAATCAGGGTATATTTATGTCGCCCTGCCAGCAGGCCCACGGACGCCCACCTTATACCTCAGACAATCCCGACGCTTACATAGAAATTTTATTTGCCATTTACACCAAAGAAGGACATTGGTGGCGTGACCTTGACGGAACCGAATCGGCATTTAAAGATGCAATCGAGAAGTATCGTTGGGACGGGGACATCAGGTATGCAGAACATGCTGGGCATGCTCCGTACTTTAATGATTACCCGGACAACGCTCCATGCCAGGTGTACGCCCCGGAAGAGTGCATAGAGTGCTGGACAATACCCGAAGATGTACTAGCAGAGAAGATAGAAAGAAATAGAAAACTAAACGGTCACTAGTATGCCAAAAATTGTTCTAGCAATGATTGCATACAGAGAGCGGTATCTAGCCGAGTCAATTCGTGATTGTCTGGATAAAGCAGCCAACCCTGAAGATTTGATATTCTCAGTAGTGTCCGAGCAGGCAACAGAGGACCTACACCCTGACCTATCTTTCGTGCCAGCTAATCAGTTAGTATATAGAAAATATGATTTGTCTGAGTTCCGCGGTATAACTTGGTCAAGAAAAACTGCTGCAGAAGATCTAGACATTGACTATGACTATATGCTCTGGACTTGTGGCCACAATATATACGCTCCCCGCTGGGACGAGATTGTAGTGACCGAGCACACTAAGGCAACGTCTAAGTCACCTAAAGCCATAATAACTAGTTCTGGCCCAGAGTTTGAGTACGAGGCAGACGGAAGCATCACATATGTACCGAGAAGTGGTCGTACTATGAATAAGTACAGGCCAGCCATCTCGCCTGACTATGTTCCTGGCTATGGATTCCCTAACTCTCTACAAGCCGAGATCCCCGAGACTGATGATGTAATACAAGATGCCTATATGCAATGGAGCTGGGTCTTCGCACCAAAAGAGTATGTAAAAGACGTCCCTATTGAGGCAGAGGTTGGATACCACGGAGAGGAGTTATACTCTACCGTTATAGCGTGGGCTAGGGGTTGGAGATTCTTTGCTACTCCTGAGGTCTTGTACTACCACGACACTTACAAAGAGTATCCAGGGGAGTCTGGCTCAAGGATGGATACAAAGCGTCCGTGGATAGACCTAAACCAAAAGGCTTTTTGGGATCACTCTGATGTGGCTCTAGACAGACTTAACCAGCTACTATCGGGTGAATTATATAAAGACGTATCAAAAGAGGCTGTTCTAGCTTTTTGTTCCGAGACTGGCATGAATCCAGAGATTTGCAAAAGACGGCATGACTATCACAAGCTCGGACTAGAAAAACATGCCGAGGGTTTCAGGAACGTATCACCCATTCTGTAGAAATCTTTGCTATGCTTTTACCATGAATGATTGGTTCACCAAAGACAGGTCAGAGACTGACAGTAATAGGATGCCTGATAGGCGTCTAGATGGAATCACCGTATCCAATCCAGCATTGGGGATCAACGTCTATAGTGGAGCAATTTCAGAAGCTAGATGCGCTAGCTATATAGAGACGCTAGAGGCAAACCTAAATGGGCAAACTCAGCATGTATGGAGTGGCGCTCAGGTGACTACATCCTCAGAGGTAGACACATATGCAAGGAACGCCAGTGACTTTAAAATTAAAAAAGGTTCTTTAGGACCACGTAACGCTGAAAATTCTGCCCTCTACGATATGCATGAAGAAATCTTTCAAGCACTACGACGCTGCGTAAGTGATTACGGCACCGACTGGGGCGTAGGGATTAACTACTATGAAGCATTTAATTTTGTTAAGTACGAAGGAGCTGGGACGCATTTTAAGATTCATGCAGACCACGGTCCAACATACGTGACTACAATCTCGGCAGTAATATATTTAAATGATAATTATGAAGGAGGGGAGCTAGTGTTCCCCCGATTTGGAGTAGACTTAAAACCAAAGGCTGGAGACATTGCAGTTTTCCCATCGACGTTCATCTATGAGCACGCGTCACAAGAGATGTTGAATGGGACAAAGTATTCTGTTGTTGTCATGACTGACTACCATGACCGCGACGGTGTTAATCAACGAGTATCCCAAGTTGTTGAAGACTACGAACTAAAGTATTGAGGAGCAGAATGAACGAGCCCCAGAGTCCAGAAGAGATTCAACAGAATGCCAAGCAGGAGCAAGAGAACTTAAATGCTCGCCTCGTGGAATGGTATCAGATTGAGGAACAGACATGGTCCTCCGCAGAAGAGGCTGTCCCAGGCAGTGGTATTTGGGTATATAGAGATGTCCTTAAGCCAAGCCTAAAGATAATTGAGCGCTTAGAGTCTGTGGTGGATTCTGCCGACAACGACTATAATTGGCGCGAAGCAATGGTTGGGTATCAGATGAAGATGCCAGACTACCGCGACTGTGTAGATTTTAAATATAAAAAATCCGACATAGAGCAAGATGAATCTCCTGCTGGCGAGGCGCTAAAAAGCTTGGCAGACGATGTGACCTTTAGAGAGCTTCAGGTCGTTAAGGACTACACCAGAAGATTTCACATTGGAGAGCTCCGCTACTGGGAAGCAACTAATTACGTGAAGTACGGACCAGGACAACACTTCCAAGAGCACCATGATCATGGCTACTCTTACAACTGTGTAGTCTCTATGGTCGGGTTTCCTAACGACGACTATGAGGGTGGCGAGTTGTCCTTCAGACTCCAAAATTTAAAGATTAAGGCCAAAGCAGGAGACCTATATATCTTCCCATCGAATTACATGTACCCACATCGTGCGTTGCCAGTATCTTCTGGCACTAAGTACTCTATGGTGACAATGCTTGATTTTTCTAGTAAGTTTCATAGAGCAGAATTTTTTGAGGAAACTGGAGACTAGTGTCAAAAATACAGGTAACTAAGGCATTCGAAACCGCAGCAGCTATAGAGCAACTTTCAGCTAAACGGGACTGGATGGACGATACGCCTGAGAAGCATGCCTACATGTGCTTCCCTCTAAATGTGACAAATAGATTGGGATGGGGAATCTCTTTCCCTAAAGACATTAGGTTTATATGGGACGGGATAACCGACACAACGCCCGACCATGTGACAATACTAGAGGGAGCAGAATACGCTTCAACTACTAGAGGAAATGCTACAGTTAGTTTTACTTCGGGGCTCATATTTAAAACAGACCCTGACACAACTCTGCTAACAATGCCCGTTCCAAATCAATTTGTACGCGGTGCCCAGTGCTACACAACGCTGATCAGCACTTCATTTTACATGCACATACTTCCGCTAGCGTGGAGAGTTACCGAACCCAATGTAGAGATTGTTATCCCCGCCGGAACTCCGGTAGCTGCAGTCCTGCCGATATCGCTTTCTGGACTAGAGAGCAATTACGAGATGGAAATCCAGGCAGGTCTGCCTTCTTCCGAATATTGGGCCGAGGTAAGAAAGTATGGAGATATGGCGGAAATAAAGAATGGTGTAGGCGATTGGTCAAAGATGTACAGAGATGCCGTTGACTACAAGGGTGATAGCGTAGGAGATCACGAAACAAAGTCAATAAAGCTAAAAACAGTTACGTGCCCTTTTACAGGGCAGAGTTACGAAGTAGAGGATGACGGCCACAGTGGACACTAGGAAGATTAGATTTATAAAAAATAGACCTTGGCTTAGTCTTGCTAGCCCCTCTAAGCCGGGCCCCGTAATTAAGACCATACCAGACTGGTACAAGAACGCCGATCGATTTGCTCAGAACCCTATGACCGGCAAGCCATGGGAGATGCAAGATGGCAGTGGAAAAGTGCCTACCTGGAAGTCTTGCCCAGCTATCTATGACATCATGGGATCCGGTTATGTGTATAAAACTCCCTGCGACCTTGAGTTCACGGAAGACGCTTCGGGGAACATTCAAGTAAAAGTTCTTGATCCTAAAAATAAAGACTTCATACAGGACAGGATGCCGATGCCGCAGTTCGAGCATCCCTTGGGCTACCATGCAAAGCATTTTGCATGGTGGGCAGACTGGGCTGTAGAGCTACCAGAGGGTTACAGTGCTCTATACACGCAGCCTTTTAACCGCTTTGAGCTTCCGTTTCTCACAACTAGTGGGATCATTGACAATGATCACGTTCATCTTCCAGGAACAATGCCATTCTTTATAATTAAAGGGTTTACCGGAATCCTGCCAGCAGGAACTCCATACGCTCAAATACTACCTTTTAAGCGGGAAAATTGGTCCTCGGAGGTAGATGTTAGCCTCACTCAAGAGGCAATGATGTTTAAGAATCACGAGAACAGTGCTAAATATCGCAAACCAGATGGCGGGATATACCAGAGAGATGTCTGGGAAAGACGCAAGTATGAGTAAGGTAGAATAATAATATGGCAATGACAGAGCACGTAACTAATAATGGCGCTAGAGACTTTAAATCAATAACCCCATCAGGGTTTTTTGGAACAGGTCCAGAAAATATTGTAGCTATTGAAGACTTTATGACCGAAGAAGAGATTTCAGTACTCACGGAGTTTTCAAAAAATAACAATACCTGGGATAAGACCGAGACCCATGTGAACGAAGATGGAGTCGTAATTTATGACTCAGGCTTTTGGGACCACAGGGTTGCCACATACCCAACTCTTACAGGGGTAAACCCCGAGATACCAAAGATAATTGAGAACATGCAGCTTCGACTCAAAGAAAAAGTAGATGCATTCTTTAACTTAGACGCTCACCCGACCAACCCCGCTATTGTTCGTTGGCTACCTGGACAGCGCCAGCAGCCTCATGCCGACAAGGAGCTACATGAGGGCGAGAATAGAGGAAAGCCTAATGACTTCCCTTACTATGACATTGCAGGACTGTTCTATATAAACGATGATTATGAGGGTGGGGAACTATACTTTCCCAATCAAGGGATTCAGTTCAAGCCTAAGGCTGGTGCTGCCTACTTCTTCCCCGGAGACATGCACTACATTCACGGCGTTACAGAGATCCGTTCTGGGATACGATACGTGTGCCCATTCTTCTGGACCATCCTGAGCCACAACGACTAGAGCAAGCCGAGGAGCTACCTTGAAGCTAAAAACCACTGACCTTTTAAAGTATGTAACCGTGTATCACGGCGCTTTTGACGCGGCGGATGAGCTGCTTAACGCGGTAGTCACTGCCCCGCACGGAGACGGCTACATCCTGAGTGAGGCAGGCCCTTGGGAAGACCAAGATGGATTACGTAGAACATCATTGCATGAGATATACGAAGACCAAGACGCCTTGGGGATAGACCACTCAATAATGGGAGGGGATCTGTTTAAATCTCTGGGAAGCCGGTATTCAGCAGATCAGATCAAACCTGACGACACTGCTTACGAGCCGGTTACAAAAGTTCTAGACGTTTTTCAGGCCGTACAGGATGACTACCTTGCCAGGTGGAACCTAAATATAGACGCCCTTCAATACTCTCAAGCCGAGTTTAGGTACTACAACGGACCTCAAGGGGTTGGCCCCCACTGTGACTATGAAGGATACCTAGAATTACACCCAAATCCACAACAAACCGTTCAAGCGGTAGGGGCAGAAGGCGTTTATAACATGTCTTTTGCAATGAACGCCTACCTAAATGACGACTATGGCGATGGCGGGAAGTTGGTTGTTAGGCGTTACAAAGAAAAAGCAGACGGCAAATATACTGCCATTGGCGCAGAAGAGAATGGGCACAGGCCGTTAGCAGGAGACTTTATATGTTTCCCTAGTGCATTCCCGTATGAGCATTGGATGACTTCAATCGGCCCAAATGTGAAGCGATATATGATAAACTTGAATGTAATTCAGACGACTCCACCGACCTGGCAGTTCTCTTAAAATCTTAGATATTTTTATATAGAGTAGAATTAAAATCAACCCAGAATTAGGACATATTCAATGCATTTAGAGGAAAAGTTACACGAAAACGTCTACCTATACTCTGACGTACTAGATGACCCGGCTCGACTGCTTCGTCTAATGGAAGAGCTCGACGAGGACGAGAGCGTTCACGGTGTGATCCCAGAATGGGGTTTCTGGTTTTCAAATACCCAAGATGGACACAGCTTTGGGAGCAAAAAGGACTTTAATCTTCAAGGTCTAGAGCACCTAGAGTCTGACCGCAAAGAAGACGTTGAGTGGGTAGTAGGACAGATCCGTGGTGCCATCGAAAAGATATCACTTGCATTCTATGCAGATCACGGAGATGAAGGTACGCCTAATGTCTCGCCATTTGCAGGTATGATGAAGTACCGTCCAGGATGTTCCATGGGGGCGCACTTTGATGCCCAAGCTGGAGACCAGACTCTAAAGTACTCAATAATTGTGTACGTAAATGATGACTATGTAGGTGGAGAGCTTTCCTTTATCATTAGGCCATACGACCTACGTAATCCCAAGAACTTCCACCTAAGGCCACGGGACCTAGCATCCGATCCAGAGAACAAAGAGCTGGATTTGGTTGACTTTACAATCAAGCCTAAAGCTGGACAGGCCTTAATTTTCCCTTCGACTCATCCGTATAAGCACCAAGTACACACTATGCTGAGTGGCGATAAGTATATGTTCCCGGGGTTTGTTTTCATTGATGAATTTGATCCTAACGACCAAGAGGCCAAAGAGAAGTACAACGCGGGCTCTAACTATGGCAGTGACGATCAAGAGATTAAATACCTAGACGAGGATTGATAAAGTGACCCCAGAATATGAAAAATATTATGATGGGAAGATTCACTACTTCCCTGGGATTATAGAAGACCCCCAATGGGTACTCGACACCATAGACGGCATGGTAACTAATACTGTAAGTGATTACATTCCGTGGACTGCGCATGACACTCCAGGTGCTTATGAGTACGGGATCATGAAGGACATCAGGCGCGGGAACTTAGACCAGGACTCCCCCGAGGACCAAGAGGTAGCTAAGAAAGTACTGAACGTTCTAGATACTGCTATTTGGACTGGCTACCGAATTTACTTAGTAAACCTTGGCATGAGCAAGGAGTACCTAGAGTCGTGGGACTCGCACTTCTGGAATAATCGGTCTCCTAATTTTGCCGTAAAGTTTTACCACACCGGAGGCGACCACGGCCCTCACCCTGACATTGACGGAGATGACCCGGTAGGGATAACAACAACCTTGTATCTAAACGACAATTATGAAGGTGGAGCACTTACCTTTATAGACGTAGACGGACAGCCGGGTATAAAGCCAAAGGCCGGAAGCTTGGTAGTGTTCCCGTCTAGGGCTGTCCACATCTCCACGCCTATCAACGATGGGATAAAATGCTTCACAAATGAGGTTCAAGTGTGGCCCCGCGAGACACTAAAGACCGAGGCCGCCCTGTGGGACGAGCAGACATGGCCGAGCTAGACTACGAAGTACTGCACAAGAATGTCTTTTACTTTCCAGACGCCATACAGGGTATAGCTGAATTCATGGAAGTACTAGAAAAAACTCAGTGCGGAGCGGTCACCGAGTGGCAGACTTGGTACGCAAATGGTCAGGAAGATGGCTACCCCTACGGTGACCTAAAAGTCTTAAATCTAAACGAGCTTAAAAGTGAGACAGACCCTGTAATTAAGGCTAACGCCGAATACATAGTCAACACGCTACTCGGTGCCATGGAGGCTTGCTGTAGAGAATTTATGGTGCAGCATAAGGCAAGCAGCGAAGAGTTGGAAGAGCTTCACAACGGTATGTACAACAGTGGGGTTTACTATGGGATTAGAAGATATAACGAGTCAGAGTCCATGGGCCCGCACCCAGATAGAGTTGAAGAAGGCAAGGATACTTACACTATTTCTGTGTACCTAGACGAGGACTACGAGGGTGGCGAGCTGGGTATTGTCCAAGAGGGGGTAGACGCCCTTATTAAACCAAAAGCAGGGAGCATGGTAGTGTTTCCTTCCGGGTATCTGCATGAGTCAAAGCCACTAACACGGGGCCGTAAGACAATTATTACGCATGTCCACACTACTCTAAACCCAATTATAGACTTCTGAGATAGGATATAACTATGCCAAATACCAATCCAGTTACGATGTCGTCGTATGACGAGATTATCTCTAATCTTGATCTAATCATCGAGAAATTCAAAACAGATACAGTGGTAGTTATTAGGGATGCCAACCTCACTGAGGCAGAGCAAGAGAATGTCACTAAAGCCCTAGGTGACAAGCTGGGCTGGTATCCAAATAATTCATCTAAAGATTTGCAGCGCTATCAAGAAAATCACCAGAGGCTTGAGCGAAAAGAAGATGCTGGCACCGATGAGGTTGTACTTCCATATCATCTTGAGCATGTGGACTACGACGTTTATGTTCCTATTATTGCCGGTGTCTGGAATATGTTTAATTTCACTGCAGACGAAGAGGCTGGTAAAACTTACTTCACTGACACGTCGCTAATCTATAGGCAAATGTCCAAAGAATGGCAAGAGTTCTTAGATAAGTCATTAGTACGCTGGGGCGAGGATGATGGATCCGTTCATATTACGCCTGCAGTGCAGGATCATTGGCTCACAGGAGATCGTACCATTAGGATGGACATCCACGAGTCAAAGAGTCGCCCGGAATTCTTATATAAATTCGACGACAGAGACCCAACGGCGGAAGAAGCTAATCTTTTTGTAGAAATTAGAGACTTCTACATAAATCAAATTTTAGAGAACCCTGAAGTTAGGATCGTGCACAGGTGGAAGCAGGGAGATTTAGTTATTCCGGACCTGTTTAAGCATGCCCATGCTGCTACCGGGGGGTTCTTGTCGGATCAGCGAGAGTTTATAGGCATGTGGGTGTACACAACCAACCCAAGCACTCCCGAGTACCTAGAGTACGTGGACACTTATGCCTCGAAAAGAGCTGATGGCTAATGGAAAGAACAAAATTAGGAAACTTTGACGTAACTATTCTTGACCCTAAAATAATTGTATTTCACAACGTAATCGACGACTGCGATGCGTTTATTGACTACTATGAAAAGACTCTTCCCTGGAAGGGTTGGTTTGGATTCGGCAGGCAGGTAGAGGAGCCAGGGCCCATGCTAGTGGAGCACAAAACTTTCCCCTCGTACAAGGAATGGGAAGATGTGATGATCTCTAGCACAGATAATCAGCACAAGAAGGACCTTGCTGATGTGTTCTACAAGGCATCAAAGGAGTACTTTAAGCATTCGGGCACTAGTTTCCCGAACTGGACCTGCAAAAACTGGTCATTAGCTAGGTATATACCGGATGAGAATGTCATACGAAATGAAAATCTCACGATGAACTATCACAGTGACTTTCAGGAAAACAAACGAGACCAGCCAGGCGAAAAGTTTTCAGTAACGGCCGTGTTCTACCCTAACGACGATTACGAGAATGGGGAAATATCCTTCAGAATATCCACCCCTGACTGGCAAGTAGATCGAGAGTTTGACTACAAACCAGTAAAAGGTGACTTTGTATTTTTCTCGGCCGAGCACCCTTATTATCACGGAGTTAAGCGTATAAAAAATAAAGCTAAGTACATATCAAGACTGTATTGGCAGTACACCTCTGACGGCTCTCCTGAATGGCACGCTCTTTATGAAAAATATGGGGAAAAGTTTAAGGACATGGAGAAGGAAAGAGTTGGCAGGCACGATTTGATGGACGCCAGGCCTTTCCTTAGACCAATGTTTTCCATAAGTGAGTACTATGAAAGGCTGGAGGCGGGTACTCTACCATTGCCAGATAGACATGGAAACTAGACTACCCGCAGTAGTGACAGTTTCGTCACTCCAGGACTCCTTAGAAAGATTAGACGAGATTGCAGGTCTATTTAGAGACCAAGGTCTATTAGTGCTCAAAGGGCATAAGTTCACGCCAGTCGAGCAGTTAACTATTGTTGCACATCTAGGAGATATTTTTAACTGGAATATCTGCACGGATGCCGTGTCAACTGAACCATCCGAGGAGACAGCAGAGGCATTTCTATTCTATGCAGGGCATTCGGATAATCCGGATAGATCAGTGGCCAGTGCCGACGAGTACGCCCTAGGCTGGCACATAGAACAGGTATTCTACATAAATAGCGTCCTTGCAGGTACCTGGAATATGGTGCATTTTGACGCCCCTCCTAAAGCCGGCAGAACATACTTTGCAGACTCTACAGAGGTATACGAGTTGCTTTCGGAGAGGGATAAAGTATTCCTGAGTAAAGTAGTTGTTGAATGGGATAAGCCAATCGGACCAAAAACAGGTTTCGGGCCCTTCTATACACGGGCAGTGGCTAGCCACCCAATCTCAGGTCGGCCTACTCTCAGGCTAGAGACTGATGGCGGATGTATCATTACGCCTAATCTATATAAGTTTGACGGCGAAGATCCCACAGACAAGCAGCTAGCTAAATACAAGAGGTTGTATGACTGGTTGAGGTTCGAGCTCGTAGAGAACGAGGGTTTAAGATATGTCCAAGATTGGTCAGAGGGGGACATGGTTCTAGTTGATTTATTTAGAATGTATCACGCTGTGACCGACGGCTTTACTCACAATCAACGAATCATTAGAGGAGCCTTCTTGAGGACTAAAGAGTACAATTCTGACCTATACACGTCTATGGACCTACTATGAGCGGAGAGCTAAACGGGCACCATGTAGATATGGTTCAAGAATTTAGAGATAAAGCAGCAGCAGGCAAGGGTGACTCCTACATGCTCACTATTGCTAGAGATGGCGAGAGTCCCGCTAGGTCAATCTACTTCTATGGCGATGCGATAGACGCCGTTAATGGCTACGCAGCCTATACAGACTGGGGATTCGCCAAGGAGTTCCTAACTGTTGAGCTGTATGAGCCAACAGGGAGAGTTCACAATAAAGTGCTTCGTAGGCCTAGAGGCGGCGAGTGCGTCTTCCACAGGGAGCAGTACTACAAAATCTCGGAGATCTTACTTAAATGCTCTGGCTCAATGGATACTTCAGATTACAATCGCATGGTGTATGACTTCGCTGTAGTGTTCTCTAAAGATAACCAAAGATTTGACGTGGAAAGATTTCTTGCTGACCTTGGCTACTCTGAAGCTGCTAGGCCAGAGTGAAAGAGTACACTTTTAAAACACTAGAAGATGTGTACAAGAACTTAGATCAAGTTTACGAAGAGTACAAATCATCAGGGCTTATAGTAATAAAAGGCTTAGATCTCTCAGATCAAGAGCATATAGAACTGTCCTCGGCGGTTAGCAGCCTAATCAGCTCGAATACCGACATAAAGATATCAGTTAAAGAAGTAGCACCCGACCCATACCGACTAGATTACTCTCAGGTACAATACATGCCCGGGCCTAATTCGTTCATACTTCCAATGCATCTAGAGCATCTAGAGACTGAAACAGCCGGATCTCCAATAGTTCTGGGTGTGTGGAGAATGGTAGAGTTTACTGCACCAGCTGGCACGGGAGATACTGTCTTTGTAGACACTAGCAAGATCTTTGAAGACGCCACCCCCGAAATGAGGGACTTTCTTACAAAATGTCAAATTCAGTGGAATCTCCAAGCTAACCCAGGCGATACGACTCTTTACTGGGGTACAGCAACAGGCCTCAATATGGTAAGTGGCAAAACTACAATACGAATAGAGATCAAAGAAAACGAAAGCAACGTGTTTCCCAGTAATCTACAGAGGTACGATGGCAGAACACCTACAGACGAAGAGAACGAGCTCTACTCCTACTGCAGAGACTGGTACCAGAATGAAGTGACCAGCAATAGCAGCAGAAGATATAGACACCACTGGGAAAAGAATGACGTCTTGATTTTTGACGTGTACAGAATGGCTCACGGTGTATATGGTGGGTTTGAAAAGGGTGATAGAATTTTAGCAGGAATCCTTTCTGCACACGAAAACGACAATCCTCTAATGAATAGAAGGCAAAGATGAATAGTACTCCAACCGAATTTGGAGATAAGGGCTCATTTAAAGAAGATATTATCTTCTACAATAACTTCCTAACTCAAGATGAGTGCGAGAGATTGATTGCTTTCATGGAGGACGAAGCCCAGCCTTGGAGCATGTCTGCTTTCTTCGAGTCTTACGGAATGAGCATTATGCCCGAAGATCCTATACTTGAGAAGTACGGCTTTGAGCGAGACTATCTAGGCAAGCTATCCGATAGACTACAGAAAACAGTGGAGGATGCGTTCCAACGCCCAACTAAATCTGTCTCCAGCCATGCCCAGAAGTGGAACGTGGGGGCCTTTGCTCCATTTCATTCGGACAACACTGACATGGAGGGGAACCCGTCAGCGTGGGAGAAGAGTAAATTGGTCTGCCTTCTGTATTTAAACGACAACTATGAAGGCGGAGACTTAGCCTTTAGGGATCACGATCTTAGCATTAAACCACTTGCCGGGCAGCTAATAACTTTCCCTGGTGGCTTCAACAACGTTCACCAGGTTATCCCGGTCACGGGAGCAACCAGACACACTATTGGTGCCTTCTGGGATTACGCAGAGTCCGAGTACTCGGAAGAGCGCATGAAAGAGTGGGAAGAAGAGATTGAGGGAGTTCGAGCTCAGCAGAAAGAGATGCAGACCGAATGGAAAGAGCAGCTAGATAACGGAGAGCACCCTCTAGACAGCGGTAAAAATACTGGTGGCTACTAGCTCAATAGCGTTCTACTAGAATTTGTCCCCCCAATAATTGACATTTGTCCCCTCAGTGGGGGATAAATGGTGTATACTTTATAGGTAGCAACAAGATGTCGGCGATCCGGCCACAGTTGCCTAGAAAGAATCCATTAAAATCCATGCCCTTCCTCGGCGTGGCTTAAAGTCAAGGTCAGCAATCTCTGCATCAGTCCTTGCTCTAGTCATGCCCGCTACCTTCCTGATCTCGGATTCGAGCCAGGCAGTAGGATCAATAGATCTCAAAACAGCCGGCACTTACGCAATTCTTGCTCACGCAGCGTTTACGGATGCAGCAACTACCACAATTATTGGTGACATAGGTGCTATTTCTGGTCCAGTAAGCGATACTCCGGAGGCTTATGGACAGGCTATGGCAGATCTTCACGACGCCTACGATGCAGTAGCCCTTATTGAGACTACTGACATAACAGGTAGCCCTCTCATCTTCGCTCCCGGAGCCTATTATCAGGCAGCCGCAATGACGTATGCAGCTTCTGTAAACCTTACCTTTGACGCCCAGGGTGTTGAAGATGCTGTGTTCTTGATTAGAACAGGAGGTGCTCTAACTATGGGTGCGTCTGTAACTGTAAGTCTTGTAGGCGGAGCTTCTGCGAACAATATTTACTGGCACGTAACCGGAGCCACAACCACTGGTGCATCAACCGAGTTCGCAGGGACAATCCTTGCGGGAGGTGCAGTTACTCTAGGTGCAGACTCAACTATTACGGGCAGACTTTTCAGTACTGCTGGAGCCATCACCTTGGGTGCCAGCACCAATGTGCATGGTTACTATCCGCCAGTTGTAGAGCCAGAACCAACTCCAGAGCCCGAGCCAGTTGTAGAACCAATTCTAGAGCCAGTAGTAGAGCCGGTTGTTGAACCAGAACCAACTCCAGAGCCCGAGCCAGTTGTTGAACCAGAGCCAATTCCAGAGCCAATTCCAGAGCCAATTCCAGAGCCAATTCCAGAGCCAGCCCCCGCTCCTGCCCCCGCCCCAGTCCAAGCGCCTGCTCCTGTTCCGGCTCCTGCTCCAGAACCAGAACCAGTTGTAGAAGTTGTAGAAACAGTTGTAGAGCCAGAACCAACTGTAGAACCAGAACCAGAACCAGTTGTAAAACCAGTTGTAAAACCAGTTGTAGACCCAGCTCCAACCCCGGCACCATTGGAGACTACCGCTCCAGCACCAACACCACCCACCGAGACAGTGCGTACATTCGGTGGCTCAGTGGAGGGAAGCGATGAAATTCTAAGCGTTGCGGCTAACGCAGAGACTGGGTCAACTACGGTTAGCGGTTCAGGCTGGAAGATGGAAGTAGGCTCCAACGCAGAGGAGAGCAGTAGATCCGGTCGTAAGGTCCTTGAACCTGAGACAGGAATGAGACTAGGCGCTGAGGGACTGCTACCTGAGTCTAAAGTTGCCTCCTGGATATTCTCGGAACCAACCTTTGCTGGAGAGGTTCAAACTGACAGCACTGGTAAGTTTGAATTAGACTTACAGTTGCCAGACGGCCTTGCTCCGGGTGAACACACACTGCAGATACTGGCTAGAGACTCTCAAGGGCGAGTAATTACGCTGAACTTTCCAATCGTAGTTGCTGAAAAACCAACTCAAAAGGCCAACGCCGACTCCTTTAAGGGATTTTTCACAAAATACGCCAAGGGCTATGAACTGCAAAGACTAAGCCCAGAGGCCCCTAAGGACCGACTACTCTTTACTAGCATTGGTGCAGCAACGGATGCCTTCTACCACTACGCTAGCCGCATAGGAGCAAGTGTGAGTGACGCAGTGCGTGCTTACATCGACAAGATGGTCAAGAAGACAGCGAACCTGAGGTCTACTAACTCAATTTAGTCAAACTGCGGTAAAATTGTAGGAACCAGTCTAATTCCCTGTAAGGACGCTCCATGAGCAATCTCCGCGGCAACGTGCACGACCTGATTACGGATCAAGGTTCTACCGTGCATCAGGTCTTTGGCATAAAAAATTCTGCACGCCAGCAGCTTGTACTCACGGGCTATGTGGCCCGTATGCAAATTAGAGAGTGGAACACGGAAAAAAGAGATCCAGCATCCACTATTATCGCCGACTACACTACTGAAAATGGATACCTGACGGTAAACGAAGCCTCAGGATCAGTAACCCTTCTTATACCACCTGCGGATATGGCTTCATATTCGCCCAAATCTTACGTGTACGACTTAGAGGTCGAGTCGCCAACTGGTGAAACTACACGAATCATTCAAGGAAAATTTCTTGTGAGAGCTGAGGTAACCAAGTAATGGCACTCTCCGACAACTTTGCATATGTAGACGTTAAAGGCCCTGGTCCTCAGGGCGTTGCCGGTCCAACAGGCCCCGCTGGCGAGTCCGGTGGCCCGACAGGTCCGACTGGTACAGCAGGCGCTACAGGTGCCACAGGTTCAACAGGTGCCGCAGGTGAGACTGGTCCTACTGGTGCTGACTCTACTGTAGCCGGACCAACTGGAGCAGCCGGTGCTGTAGGAGCAACTGGTGCTACTGGTGCCGCTGGATCTAACGGCGTTGACGGTGCAGCTGGTGATACGGGTGCGGCTGGCGAAACGGGGCCAGCTGGCGAGCAGGGTCCTAGAGGCTACCGAGGCGAGGCTGGCCTATCAATCACTGGCGAAAAAGGTGATAGGGGCGAAGGAGGCCCATCAGGGTTTACAGGACCTACAGGTTCTCAGGGGACTGCTGGGTTATCCATAACGGGACCAACTGGTGCTGCAGGGTTAGCTGGTACGGCAGGCGCTACAGGTGCAACAGGATCTCAAGGTGTTGCTGGCGTATCAATCGTTGGCCCAACTGGCACTGCAGGGGCACTCGGACCCCAAGGAGTACAGGGACCTACAGGCTCTCAGGGCGTCGCAGGACTATCTATTACTGGTCCAAAGGGCTCAACTGGATCTCAAGGCGTGGCCGGCCCAACTGGAGCTACAGGCTCACAAGGTGTTGCCGGATTGTCGATTACAGGACCTACAGGGGCTATAGGCTCGACGGGTGCTACTGGCTCAACAGGGCCTGATGGAAACTTTTACGTAGGACCCAATGCTCCCGCAAGTCCGGCAGAGGGAGATACCTGGTTTAGTTCTACTGAAGCACGCTTCTATATGTACTATGACGGTTTTTGGATAGAGGTAAATGCGAACCGCATCGGACCGTCAGGGCCTACTGGTGCTCAAGGACAGGTAGGACCTACTGGACCGCAAGGTACAGACATAAACTTCGTTGGGTCCGTGGCCACAGTTGGTGAGCTACCAGGCAGCGCTAGCAATAACGATGCTTATATAGTTGATGCAGACGGTAACTTGTATGTTTGGGATGGCGCTACGTGGGTGGACGCTGGGCAGATTGTTGGTCCTCAGGGTGCAACCGGCGCAACAGGTGATCAGGGTGTAACCGGCCCAACTGGCTCTCAGGGTATTCAGGGTATTCAAGGTATTCAAGGAGAAACAGGCCCAACTGGCGCAACAGGTGACCAAGGCATCCAAGGCTCAACAGGACCAACAGGTTCAACAGGTGATCAGGGCATTCAAGGACCAACAGGTTCAACAGGTGATCAGGGTGACCAAGGCATCCAAGGACTGCAAGGTGACCAAGGCATACAAGGCGTTCAGGGCGTTCAGGGAGTAACCGGAGATACTGGCCCAACCGGAGCCGACTCTTTTGTTACAGGACCAACAGGTTCAACAGGTGATCAGGGTATTCAGGGCATTCAGGGTATTCAGGGAGTGGTTGGTCCAACAGGGTCTCAGGGGGAGATTGGACTAACAGGTGCTGATAGTACAGTGACAGGTCCCACCGGGTCTTCAGGTATCGGCGTCCCGGCCGGAGGAACTACAGATCAAATTTTAGTGAAAGTCAGCAATACCGACTACGATTTCGAGTGGGTATCTGGCATTGATGGAGGTACGCCATAATGGCTATTAATTTCCCGGACAACCCCAATATATCTGATACACACACTGCAGGTGACTATACATGGCAGTGGACTGGTAGCACCTGGAATGCCCTAACCAATAGCGCAACTGAAGGCCCAACTGGACCCACCGGCTCAGCTGGAGCTGTTGGTGCAGATAGTACGGTTGTAGGACCTACTGGTGTAGCAGGCTCAGATGGTATTAATGGGGCAGACGGCACAGCGGGGGCAGATGGAGCTGTCGGCCCTACAGGAGCAACTGGAGCAACTGGACTTACTGGATTAGACGGCCCGACGGGTGCAAACGGTGCCATAGGTGCAACAGGAGCAACTGGAGCAACTGGAGAAACTGGTCTTTCTGTAACGGGACCTACAGGAGCTACTGGAACCACAGGAGCAGAGGGACCGACCGGCGCTACAGGTTCTCAGGGTACTGCCGGGCTATCTATAACGGGACCAACTGGTGCTAAAGGTGACCAAGGAGTTCAAGGCCCTACTGGTGCAACAGGTGCAGATTCTAGCGTTACCGGGCCAACAGGATCTCAAGGGCCTACGGGACCAACTGGTGCCACTGGTGCAGATTCCAGCGTCACTGGTCCAACAGGATCTCAAGGGATTCAAGGGCCTACGGGACCAACTGGTGCCACTGGTGCAGATTCTTCTGTGACCGGTCCAACAGGCACAACTGGAATTCAAGGAGATCTGGGACCTACGGGTCCAACAGGTACAACTGGTGATACTGGAGTTCAGGGTGACTTGGGACCTACGGGTCCAACAGGTACAACTGGTGATACTGGAGTTCAGGGTGACTTGGGACCTACGGGTCCAACAGGATCTCAGGGGCTCGGCATTGAAATTCTTGGGTCATATAGCACGCTTGGAGATCTTCAGACTGCGCACCCAACCGGAACCGCAGGAGATGCATACTTAATATCGGGAGACCTGTACGTTTGGGATGCAGAAGACTCTAGTTGGCTAAATACCGGTAACATTCAAGGCCCTACGGGACCAACAGGGATTGCCGCCACCGTATCAGTGGGAACAGTAAGCACGGGAGCTGCTGGCTCTTCAGCTACCGTGGCTAATACCGGAAACGCGTATGCCGCGGTGTTTGACTTCACAATAGCCCAGGGTATCCAGGGTGTGACTGGTGAAACAGGCGTAACCGGAGACACTGGTATCCAGGGTATACAGGGTATTCAGGGTGACGAAGGTATTCAAGGTATTCAGGGTATTCAGGGTGTAACAGGTGACACTGGTATTCAGGGTCTAACTGGAGACACTGGTATTCAGGGTCTAACTGGAGACACTGGAGCACAGGGCGATACCGGCAGCTCTGGCGGTATAACACTTACAGTAACCAACTCCGGGTCAGGCAACTACGTAATTAACGGTGCTTCTAACCCAACGCTATCCTTTATTCGTGGACATCGTTATGTCATAAACGTAAACGCTACTGGTCACCCTTTCTGGATTCAAACAGTTTCAGGTGCTTACAGCGCGGGTAATGTTTACAATACGGGTGTAACCAACAACGGTACTCAGAGTGGCACTATCATCGTTGAGGTTCCGTTTAATGCCCCTCAGCTTTACTATGCATGCCAGTACCATTCTTCCATGGCTGGCGCTATAACTGTATCTGATTTGGGACCTACAGGCGATACTGGGCCTCAAGGTCTAACTGGAGATACCGGTATTCAAGGTCTAACTGGAGACACTGGAGCACAAGGAGACACTGGAGACACTGGAGCACAAGGAGACACTGGTCCAGCAGCATATACTGCTACAGCACCCTTAGACATTACTTCAAACGTAGTTTCTATCTCTGGAGGCTACGCCATATATGGTGCCGCCTATCCAGTAATATATATAGGAAACGAGCCCGGTTCCCCTAATGTTGGGGATATCTGGATTAGCTTCTAGCCCATGGCAAATTTTGGTGGATCATTTAGTCGCGGAGCATACGACTCCCGAGGGTTTAGCGCTACTGTGGTTTACAGTGGGTATACTGATGCGGCCAACAACACTTCCTACATATCCTATGAGCTAAAGCTATCAAGCACTAACAATAACTTCAGTAGCTGGACACTCAGTAGAGAAGTTGTTGTAAACAGCGGTGGCGGAGACGTTGAGCTTTTAGGGCTTGCCAATGCGCAGTTCACCATAGCAAAAAATAGCGTTCTAAGCGTTGGAAGCGTAAGCAATAGGTCTACGACTCACAATGCCGATGGTACAAAGTATTTTGATACATACGGACTTATAGACGCCGTTAGTGATGCCAGTTATGTACCGAACAACACTAGAGCTCCTCTATCCGGAACGTTTAGGGTTAACTTTCCCACTTTCTACACCGTTACATATAATGCAAATGGCGGTAGCGTAGGGACTTCTTCAGTTAAGTCTGCTGACGGTGATGCAGTCTCACTGCCAACACCTTCAAGAAGTGGCTACATTTTTGATGGATGGTACAACGGTGGCTCATACGTTGGCGGGGCGGGATCTTCATACACTACGACATCTAATGCGTCCTTAACTGCAAATTGGACCGCTGATACGCCAGCCCCTGTTTTCTCAAACGGACTATATATCCCCAATCTATATGTTGGCGGATCCGCATATGACTACATGCAGGCATCAGACAGTACTTCATACTCGGTAACATCCCTACCTTCGGGTCTTACCTTCTCTGACTCGGGGACCTATGCGGAGATTTCTGGTGTCGTATCTGCTCAGGCTTCCCAGTACTGGAATGTCACTGTAACAGCCACTAATGGTACTGGCAGCGATACTACCAGTTCTGCTTTTAATGTCTATCAGGCGTTACCGAATTGGACAGATGAGTCCATAACCTCTACGGGAACAGTCAACACGTACTACAGTTCCAGCATTTCGGCAACTAATGCTACATCTTGGACCATCTCTAGCTTGCCACCCGGTATAACCTCATCCGGTACTTCTGGCAGTACTGTAACGTTTAGCGGAACCCCCTCTTCTGCAGGGTCATATACCATCTATGCACAGCCCAGCAACTCCGAGGGCGCGTCAGCCTCCCAGAAAAGTTTTAGCTTAAACATATCCCCCAGACTACCGTCCTGGGTTGATCAAAATCTTGCTACCGCAGCTAGGGTAGGGCTTAGTTACAGCAGTACAGTTAGTGCATCTTATGTAAATAGCTGGGACGATGGAACTCTACCAACAAATGGGCTTAGTTTCTCTGGGCAAACTAACGTGTCTGGGACAGCTACCGGCACAGTCTCGGGTACTCCTACGACGTATGGGACCACAAGCTTCACTCTGACTCCATACAACTCGGATAATCAGACTCCTGGTGGCGTAGCTTTCAGCATAACAGTCTACGATGTGGCACCAGTATGGTCTAGTCAGGTACTTGCCAGCAGCATAGCGACCCAAGACGTTGCATATACTGATGGGATCTCTGTTACATCTGGCCCGGATGTGACCTATACCGTAGCTAGCGGAGCACTGCCTACAGGCATAGCTCTTAATAGCTCGTCCGGAGCAATTACCGGCTCTCCGTCAGTTGTTGGAGTTTATACTTTTGTATTAGCCGCCACTAACGGTTCTAGCGAGACTATATACACAGATCAGCTAACTATTAACGTAGAAGCAGCCGGTGGGTATGCAAAAGTTTGGAATGGCTCAGCTTGGGTTGATGGTGCTACATACGTGCGAACAGCTGGAGGTTGGTCCGAGGCTGTTATTAACGTAAAGGGTGTCTCTAGTTGGGGACCGAGCTTCTCTAGCTAGTCTGTCTTTCTTTTACGAGTAACTGGCTTAACTACAGGCCTCATACCATAATCCGAGCCAGTGCTGATGCCAATTGTAAGATTTTTGATGAATTCTATTTCGGTAGAGACTTTAACAACATGCTTCTCAATATTATTTACACGGTCAGCTAGCGAGCTGCCGCCATTCTCAAATAGCTGGTGCTCAACACGTTCAAGTCGGTCAGATACTGTCCTGCCCTGAGCGTCTAGACCTAGTGCCTCATCGATACGTCTAGCCACTTTGTAGATTGCAGTGATTGCACCAACTAAAATACCAAACGCAGCAGCGGTCGCGGCAATTACAATTATGACTTCAGAATTCATGTATACTATTCCTATTACAACGGAGAGGGTAAGGCAATTAGGTTTGCCTTAGTCCAGTTTACCTTACAAGGTAACCCCTGATTCAGAAGGTCTAGCCATTAAGTTGGTCACATATCTGGTCACAACTTACAAACATCTTCGCGTTTTTCGCATTTAAACTTGCAAACGCATCCAAAAGGTGTAAGCTGTTTCCAGATTTGGATTAAATATGACAAATGACAATCACAACAGGGCGAGGATCTGATGGGTAACTGGCAATCTGCCGATGGGCGAACCTCTAAAGCTGCTAAATACTACGCGTCTGAGCACGGATGGCACATTCTTCCAGTACACGGGATTAGCCCAGCCGGTAAATGCACATGTGGTAAGACCCACGGGGCAGCGGGGGAGACAGGTAAGCATCCTGCAGCCATACGTGGCCAGACCGAAGCAACCGTAGACCTGACTCGTATTGAGCAGTGGTGGACGGAGAACCGTGACTACAATATTGGAGTATTTGCAAAACCTTCTGGATTCTTTGTCATCGACATAGACCCTAGAGGTGGCGGTGACGCATCGTTCGACAAGCTCTTGGAGATGGTTGGCGGAAGTCTGCCGGATACCGTAGAAGCTACTACCGGGACGTACTGGTCTGACGCCGAAAACTCGCACTCTACTGGTCGTCACTTAATTTTCCGTTGCAATGAAGACGATAAGTTCATTGGTAACTTCAAAGCCCTAGGACTTGGAGGAATTGATGTAAAGCACAACGGATACATTCTTATATCACCGTCACGACACTTCTCAGGTATCACATATGAGTGGAAGCCAGGACACGCGCCCTGGGAACTTGAGATAGCAGAACCGCCAGAGGCGCTACTTAAAATTGTCAGAGCTGGTAAGAGTTCCGGTGCTTCGCGTGGTGGCACCTCTTATGGTGCATACGACTGGGGCGACACCTTTGAGGGCCTGTCATACAACGGTACAAGCCTAAATGTAGAA
>OOFT01000021.1_pt1 | contig 29481 bp, 14 predicted proteins | sample 1670301 | NCBI WGS metagenome assembly OOFT01 (sample SAMEA98140918, study PRJEB22522) | marine metagenome | biome: marine biome; feature: marine water body; material: sea ice | place: Arctic Ocean | collected 11-Sep-2015 | depth 0.3 m
GCCTAAGAAAGAAGTCCCCCATGTCATCATTACGAGCGCTAAGACTTCTAAATTCAGTAGAGTCTGGAGCTACAACCAGCTCTGAGCTTACAACTGAGTTTGCTGACGCTGGAAAGCTTTCAGAGTTCGCTGTCCTAATGTCGATGAGGGTCGAAGCAAGACGAATGGCTGATTCAACCGTCACGGTCAACACCTACATAAACAGCCCACCAGCTTTGAACGCGATATTCTCTAACACAGAGTTTAATAACCGAGTAATCGGAACTGCAATTCTTAAAGAGAACAGCGCAATGGTCCTTGTAACTGCAGACCGAGGCACTCTCGGAATCATTATGGCAAATCCTATCGCTGCAGGCTTACTTAAGACTTCCCCACACTTTGAGACCTACGTAAAGCAGACGATTGCAAACCTGACTCCAGCTCTAATTGCTGGTGACTACGCAACTACCCAAGCTCTTGTAACTGACAATGCAGCTATGGGTGTAGCCCTGGGGTTCGCAGGAGCAGTAGAGATAATCATTGCCAGCCCAACAACTATGGCTTTTGTGGCAGCTGACTTAACGATAATGGCAACACTTGTAGACAGCACTGTTGCTGTTGGTCTTGTTGCCAGCGACGCAGGGAGCATGGCTATAGTTGCAGGTCAAGTTAACGCAATGGATAACATTGTCTCTTCCGCAATTGCAATGCCAGTTGTTGCCTCAAAAGCAGCAGCCATGGGTGCAATTGCAGCGAACGCCACAGCTTTCAATAACTTCTTAGCTTCACCTTTCTTCTCGGCTAACCGCAAGAAGGCAATCGCCAACATGGTGGGTCTAGTTGCAGGAGATTACGCAGATGTCTCAGCAATGATTGATGATGCTGATGCCCTTACTGCAATCGCAGGTAGCGCTCCTGCGTCTAGGGCCTTGGGCACCGATTCAGCTGCTATGGCTCACTTGGCTACTAGCCCTAACCTGAGCATTATCTTAGGTAGCGCAACTGCTATGGCTCAGGCAGAGATTGCCAACGCAACCAACATCGGCTTGTTCTTGGCAGTGAGCAGCGCAATCCCACTTGTCTTTGCGAGCTCAGCCGCTAAGGACCTGATCATCAGCACTGACTCCTTGACCGACTTGTTCCTATCCGGGGCACCTAGGGCATACGCCTTGACCCTGGCCTCTGCTCCTACCATACCTACCAACCTAAACGCTCCAGGAACTACCAACGTATTTGGCGGGGCTCCAGCCAAGGTTCTAGTTCTCAAGATGCGTGCAAACAACATCGGTGCGATTGACGGAGTATACACATTCGGTGGGACTCCTGCTGCCGGCACTGGAGTTGGCGGCACTGTTGCCCTAAGAGGAACTGCCCGAGCAAACACAGCATTCTCATACACGAACCCCACTTGGGCTATCGGCGGAATTGCAGCAACCGCAGCCGTATCTCCTGAGTGGCAATTCGTGGACATGACCTAAGCCAATAACTAAATTAAAAGAAGGTAACCCTTGACATCACTAAGAGCAATAAGACTGCTAAACTCAGTCGAAGCTAACTTAACAGACAGTGCTGCTTTAAACATAGCGCTTACTGACTCAGGTAGACTTTCTGAGTTCAGGGTGCTAATGTCCATGAGGGGCCAAGCAAGACGAATGGCAGCCTCAGATGTAACTGTGTCTACTTTTATAGACAGCCCGATCGCAATAAGTTCAATTTTTGGCGATACAAACATTGAGAATCCTGTCACCGCCATCGCGCTATTAAGGCACCAGACTTCTATGGTGCTAGTCGTAGATGATAGAAACACCCTGGGCATCATTATGAGCAACCCAACTTCTGCAGCCTTGCTAAAGGCTTCTCCTTGGTTTGAAATCTACCTAAGACAAATCATCACGCACCTAACACCTGCGCTAAATCCAGAAGACTACACAAGCACAAAGAACCTTGTAACCAACAACGCAGCTATGGGTGTGGTTTTTAACTTCGCGGGTGCAGTGGAAGTTATCATTGCAAGCCCTACCACCGTAGAGTTTATTGCCGCTGACCTAACAATCATGGCTAACCTTGTGGACAGCAGCGTGGCAGTAAACCTAATTTCCGAGAGTCGTCCGACCATGGGAATCATGACTAGTGAGCCCAACGCAATGTCTAGCATCGCTGCCTCAGCAATTGCCATGCCAGTAATGGCTTCTTCTGTAGTTTCAATGGAGAGAATCGCAGCTAACAACACTGCCTTTAATACTTTTCTGGCTTCCCCTTTCTTTGGCGCTAATCGCAAGAACGCAATTGCCAACCTAGTTGGGCTTAACGCCAACGACTATGCAGACCTCAATGCAATGATTGATGACGCTGCTGCCTTGACAGCAATTGTCGGGAACGCTAAGGCATCCGCTGCCTTTGCTGCAGACGCTAACGCGATTTCTTACCTTGCAACCAGCGCCAACCTAGGCATTGTCTTGGGCAGCTCAATTGCAATGTCCGTTATCGGACCGAACAACGATGCCATGTTGGCCTTCTTGGCTAACTCTGGAGCATGGGCCACCTTGTTTGCTAGCGGCACTGTCAAGGGCTACATCGCAACATCGACTCCTTTGGTAGATTCGATTGCGGCAAACGCTCCTCTGATTACCTACTTAACAACCCTCGCTGTCACAGAGACCGCTTCGGCTGTACCAGACGGTCTAATTGGTACCTACCAACTTTTCCCTGGAGCTCCTGCAAAGGTCCTAGTCCTAAAGGCCAAGGAAGCTGGAATCGCAGCAACCTCCAACACTTACCAGCTAAGCGGAAGCGCATACGCTGGAAGCTCAGCCAACGAGACCTTGCTACTAACCTCTACTTCACAGCGCACACACGTCGCTGCTTACTCGGATCTAGCATGGGACTTAATAGGTATTGGAATCACGGCAGCTACAAAGCCAATTCTTACATACGTAGATATGACATAGGTAGTCGGCCCATCCGCATGGGCAAATTGCAAATGCTGTACAATTAGAAGTGACTGTAACCTCTCTTTGAAAGCGTCACATGAGCCCAATTACAAATCTGTCCAATGGCGGCCTTGCCAGTAACTCAGGCGCACACGACATAGTGGCAGATCAGGGTGCAACTTTTACTTACAATATTATGTACGCAGACGCAAAGCGTAAGGCCCACAACGTAACCGGCTACACCGCCAGGATGCAACTTAGGGCAACAGCTAGCTCAGTAGAAAAGGTTTTGGAGCTAACTACAGAAAATGGTCGGATTGCCGTTGACGGAGCAGCAGGGGTATTCACTTTGTATGTTTCAGCCAGCGATATGACAAACACGCCTCCGGGCGTGTACGTGTACGACTTGGAGATCGAAGCCCCTGTGACGGGTTTTGTCGAGAGGTTGATGATGGGATATTTTACCGTTCGTTCAGAGGTGACTAGATAATGGCAATGTACAGCAATCTTGTTGAGATTTCAAAAGCAGGCCCTCAGGGTCCTCAAGGGCTACCCGGTGTAGCCGGCCCTGCCGGTGGACCAACTGGGGCAACTGGACCGCAAGGGGAGTCAGGGGCCTTCGCCTTAGAATTTCCTGCTACGCCATATTTAGGCCAAGTCTGGGTTGATCTTGAGTCTGGAAAGATGTATGTCTACATAGAAGATGGCGACAGCAACCAGTGGGTTCAAGTAGCTACCGCACCACAAGGTCCTACTGGGCCGACTGGCGACGCAACCGCATACACACTAGCAACACCAGCTGACTGGAACACGTCGCCAACAACGATTGCACAAGCACTAGACGAGTTAGCAGCCAGAATGAGAGCGGCAGGTAACTGATGTCAATAGATAGGTGGACAACATGGCTATAAATTTTCCTGGATCACCAAGCGTAAACGACGAATATGTTTATGGCAATACTCAGTATGTTTGGACAGGCACAGTATGGGACGTCAAGTACTCTGAGGTAACTGGTGCTACTGGTCCGACTGGTGCTTCCGGTTCTACTGGTATCCAAGGTCCAACTGGGCCGCAGGGTCCAGCAGGAGTTACTGGGGACCAAGGCGAAAGTGTAACTGGCGCTACAGGTTCTACTGGATTAGATGGTGCAACAGGTCCTCAGGGTGCAATAGGCGCTGCCGGACCAACTGGTGCAACAGGTGCAGCGGGTTCTCAAGGTGACCTAGGGCCAGCGGGTCCAACAGGTCCTCAGGGATCACAGGGTGAAGTTGGTTTAGATGGTGTAACCGGACCAACGGGTTCCGTAGGTGTAACAGGTCCCGAAGGTGCTATCGGTGCTCAAGGATCTACCGGACCAACTGGTGCATTAGGCGCTATTGGAGACACAGGTCCACAAGGTATTCAAGGTGTGTCCGGTCCAACTGGTGCACAGGGTGTAGAAGGCTCAGCAGGCCCAACCGGACCTCAAGGTGTAACTGGAGATGCTGGTACAGAAGGGCCCGTCGGTCCAACTGGAGCAGACGGAGCAGACGGCGTCTTAGGCGCTACAGGCCCACAAGGAGTTACAGGTGCTACAGGTTCCCAGGGGCCAACCGGAGCTCAGGGCGACTTAGGCCCAACTGGATCTATTGGTGAAGTAGGTCCAACAGGTGCCCAGGGTACCTCAATCAATCTTTTAGGCTCCGTCGCCACTGAGGGAGACCTCCCAGCGGCAGGCAACTCAGCCAACGATGCTTATGTAGTACAGGCCAATGGAGACCTCTACGTCTGGGATGGGGCAGCGTTTAATAACGTTGGTCAAATCGTAGGACCGCAGGGCGACTTAGGTCCAACTGGTGCACAGGGAGACCTTGGACCAATCGGATCAACTGGCCCGACTGGTGCCGAAGGTGCTCTTGGTGCTACAGGTGCAACAGGTTCCCTAGGCCCAATAGGTGCTACTGGACCTCAGGGTGTAGTTGGCCCCACTGGTACTGCCGGCGCATCTGGCACTACAGGTTTAACAGGTGCAACAGGTTCGACTGGTGCGACGGGACCTCAGGGATCTCAGGGTGAAGTAGGAATTCAATGGCAAGGCGAGTGGGAATCAACCACCGCATATGTATATGGAGACGCCGTTGTATATGGCGACAGTTCATACTTCTCTCTAGATGTCAGCACAAACGAAATCCCTCAGGGGAGCGTTAAGTGGCAGATCATTGCCCTAAAGGGTTCTCAGGGTGAGACAGGTCTTCAAGGCATTCAAGGCGCAGTCGGTCCTCAGGGAGTAACTGGATCAACCGGAGCAGCAGGAGACTTAGGGCCTACTGGCTCAACCGGAGATCTAGGGCCTACTGGACCACAAGGCCCAATTGGGCTTGATGGAGCCGATGGCCCAACTGGTTCTACAGGTGCTACTGGATCATCTCTAAATATTAGAGGCTCTGTAAACACAGAAGCTGATTTGCCGCTAGAAGGAAATGCAACTAACGACGCATTCGCCGTAGCCAGCACAAGCAATCTATACGTTTGGGATGGCACTTCCTGGAACTCTGCAGGTCAGTTCATTGGTGACACTGGTCCAACCGGTTCAACGGGTGTGGCAGGACCACTAGGAACAACAGGACCAACAGGTGCCACGGGTCTTCAAGGTGCTGTAGGTACAACTGGAGATACTGGTGTTCAAGGACCAACAGGCTCAACCGGAGGCACAGGAGCAATAGGTTCAACCGGACCGCAAGGTGTTCAGGGCGATCTTGGACCAACAGGTCCACAAGGTGCAAACCTAACGCTAAAAACTTCTGTAGCAACCTTCGGAGATCTACCAACCAGCAGCAACGCTCTAAACGATGCTCGAATTGTTGATCAGAATGGTCATCTTTACTTCTGGAACGGATCGGCATGGACTGACGCAGGTTCATTTGTCGGCCCTCAGGGTTCTCTAGGACCCACAGGTCCACGTGGCCTACCCGTAAACCTAATTGGGCCTATAGACCTAATAGCCAATCTTCCAATAAGCGGCAATGAAGATAACGATGCTTATGTAGTTCTAGAAGATAGCTTTGTCTACATCTGGGACGCTGAGTTGTCTCAGTGGAACCCAATTGCTCAGTTTACTGGTGACATCGGACCTCAGGGTGATCTAGGACCTACCGGACCTACGGGCCCTCAGGGTACTGCTATTCGCCTATTGGGATCGCTGCCAACATCTGGCTACCTACCTGCTACGACAGCTTCTGTTACATATGTAGTTACAGTTGCAAACCCAGGTTCAGGCGCTAGATATTACGTTGACGGCGAGTTGACAGCTAACTTGTTCATGCACCGCGGTGGCACATACGTGTTCTCGCAGTCAAACGCGTCCAACGCATCTAATAAAATATACTTGTCAGAGACCAAGAATGGCCACCACTCCGCTGTTGGTGGAGTTGTTGACTTTGCGTACACTGACGGAGTCATCTACTCAGGTACTGCAGGTACCAACGGTTCGTTAATCTTTACAGTCCCAGAGACTGCTCCTGACACTCTTTACTATGTGTCTGAGGGCGCATCTGGACTAGGCGGCGACAGTATCGCCGCTATCGTAGTCAACGAGGTGAACGATGCTTACGTTGCTCAGGACATTGGAGACTTGTTTGTTTGGAGCGGCTCGGCATGGTCTAACGTTGGCCAGATTGTTGGACCAACCGGACCAACAGGCGCCCAGGGAGACCTCGGACCTACGGGTACTACCGGTGACACCGGAGACCAAGGTGACATAGGACCGCAGGGCTTAGTAGGTCCTCAAGGCCTACTGGGACCTCAGGGTGACTTGGGACCAACAGGTCCGACCGGACCGACCGGGGCAACTGGACCTTCTGGTCCGCAGGGAGTCTCGCTAAACGTCCTAGGTACAGTGCTAACTAAGACTAATCTACCTGGTGGTGCAGCTCCTAGCGATGCTTACTACGTCCAGGCAGAGGGTTCCATCTATGTGTGGAACGGTGCAACCTGGATTTTCACTGGTAACTACTTAGGTCCTATTGGATCAACAGGTCCTATAGGAACTGCTGGAGCCGACGGTCCCACGGGGCCGACTGGTGCTCAGGGTGGGATCGGTAAGTTTCTAACAACTAGCATCCAACCTGACATCCTCACTACAGAAGAGGGCGTAGCTTGGTTCAACACTGAGGATGCAAAGACATACGTTCTATTTAACGGTGTGTTCGTAGAAGTTGCCTCAGGGAATGTCGGAGCTACAGGGCCTCAAGGACTTTCTGGCCAGTTCCCCTTGTCTCAGGCATGGTGGTTCGGTGTATAATTTAACCATACCTCTTGCAATACACGTAATGTTTATAGAAAAAGGACGTTTTTAAATGCCTGGATATCTTGGTGGCGGTTCCTCCGGCGGTGGCGCTGGTGGAGAGATCACTTTCCCTAAAGAACTTATTGACCCAGTAACAAAGCTCCGTGTCTCTAACCCAGAGACACTTATTGACACCGACTTCGAGTATGGTCTACAGCCAACCAAGTGGGAAACCGTTGAGCTAATCAACAACACGCCTTCGTTCTTCTCCAAGTCCGGTGACACCACTATCGACGGCATTTCGTCTATCACTACTAACGCTGGTACCCGAGAAATTACCGTAAAGACCAAACTTGATCACAACTTAGCTGCTGGTATCCCTATCAATGTTCAGGGAGCCAAGTCAATCACCGCTGACGGTGCTTACATCATTAACTCGATTCCGGACTCAAAAACCTTTACCTACTTGTGTAAAGATGACCAGCCAGAGACGCTCTCTATTGAGGACCTCTACTCGTCCATCGTCACAGGCGAGTTTTTCCAAGGATCTCAGATCAGAATCTCTGACTCTGCAGGTATCGTCACAGACGGTGCAGACATCTCAGTACTGACAGTAACTACAGACTCAACACACGGTTTTGGCAGAAAGACCCCTTTCTACTTTCTAAACTTGAACTCCACGATCAGCCAGCAGTTTGACGCATCTAACACATCTTCAAAATCTTTCGACTCATCCAACTCTGCAACTGCTCAGACATTTGACGGTTCGAACACTCTGTCAACTATTAACGTTGACTACAGCAATAGCGCCGTCGTGGGTGGCACAACGAGTGCGGTAGTTGAGTCGGACACTGCCACTAATATTATTACCGTTTCTCACGGGACAGAAAACTTCCTGACCCTAAAAGTCGGATCCCCGGTCTACTACAGTATCACCACTGGAGCCGGATTCTTTTCAACTTCTCCACGAGGGATTGCATTTATAGTCTCCATTAGCGAGGGAGCTACCACCACTTCCACAAGCTTTACCGTGAGCGAACTACCAGGCGGTGACGCCATTGACCTACCAGCTACCATAAGTGGTACCTTCCAAATTGCCAACCAAGCTCGTACCTTTGCGGGTAATAACATTGATCTAGAAACCCAAACTATAGTCTCTCTTGAGAACGATACCCCGCTAGTTGTCGACGCGGCAAACGAGCTTGGCGTCGTTGGTATCCTTAACGGGTACAGTGGCTCTCTGATCACTGTTGACTCCGAGAGTGGTACCGCTGACCTAGCATGGTATTCCGGAACGATGATCCTGTACACTGCGGAAGACATCGTCGACGAGGGCACGGGGAATGTAACCACCACGGGGACCGCTGCCAGTGGTCTAACAAACAACACTACATACTTTATTGACAGCTTCTTCCAGCAAGGTTCCACTAATAGGTATAGCTTTACCATTAGACCGCTACCTAACTCGAGCCCAATCTCCACTATCAGTGGCGGATCCGGGACACAGAAGTTCTCGGAAATTGGTGTATCAATAGATAAAGACGTTTTCCACGTTAAGGATAATGCCTACGAGGCAGGGGACATGTTGCACTACACATTCCCTGGAGTAGGTCGATTCGGAGTTGCTGACCCTGAGCTAGAGGAAGTTAACTTCTACTTCGTGGACACCAGGTATGACCAGCACAACTTTACTGTGCTATCCACCGTGGGCGAGATTATTCCTCGGAATGTTGTTCGTACCGGTACGGATGCTCAGACAAATCCAATCGCACCAACGCCAGTTACAGTTATTGGATTCAAGGCACCATACAGCTGGGCAGTTACTTCAGGTAGCTTGCCTTCTGGTTTGACTCTAAACACCAGTACTGGCGTCGTTTCTGGTACATCTAACGAAGTTATTGCAGAGCCAGGTCGCGAGGTCATTATCACACTTACGGACTCGGATGGGCAGACTGGGTTCCAGACACACTTGTACCAGTTCAACCAGCCTCCGTTCCTATATGCGTTTAACTCTGTAACCTTGACCTCTAACGCGGGCGGGCAGTCATCTGGCATCAACATTAACCAGGCTCGTTCATATGCAGGAAACCCTTCATGGGCTAACACTTACCTAAACATGAATAAAAGCGGGTACCAGAGGTGGACCGTACCTCAGAACGGGACTTACCGTTTTCAAGTCTATGGTGCTGTTGGCGGCTGGTCGCAAGGCTGGGGCCAAAGAGGTGGCTACGGAGCCGGTATGCGAGGAGATTTTACCCTGACTCAAGGGACCGTTATTAACGTAGTTGCAGGCCATCTGGCTAACGGTCAATACGCTGATGCCCCCGGTGCCGGAGGCTCATTTGTTGCAACAGAAAGCTTTGGACCCATGATCGTCGCTGGCGGCGGCGGTGGAGGAGGAGCTGACGGCAGTAGCCGTAGAGACGGAACTACTGGCACAAGCGGCCAAGGTTCTAGCTTCAGTGGTGGTAACGGCGGAAACGGTGGCGGCGGAACTTGGGGTCGTGCAGGAGGCGGCGGGTTCTACGGTGACGGCCAAGGCTACCCTCAGGGGTACGCATTTGCCAATAGCAATGCAGACGGCGGTTCCCAAGGCGGCTTCGGCGGCGGTGGCGGCTACTACAGCACCTACTACGGCTCCGGCGGCGGCGGCGGATACTCAGGCGGCGGCGCTTCCTACTGGTCAAGCAATGCTGGTGGCGGCGGGTCCTATAACGGCGGAAACAATCAGTCAAACTCATCAGGCGCTAGTGGCGGCAATGGTTCAATACAAATTACAAAGCTTTAATCAATAAAGTTAAGGACAGAAAAAATGGCAGTTGATGTAACAGCAATAGGTACTACTGGTCAGCACGCTTTTGCTAAGACCAACGTTAACTTTGACGATGACTTTATTTACTATAAAAACAGTAACCCTGAGACGGAGATTCCGGCAGTCTTTACTGTAGGAACCACTTTTATCTATAGCGCTGCCGTAGGGACACTCGAGGGTCTAGTTGATGGTGCTCTTCTTTACGTCTCAACAGAACAGCCAAAAAAGCTAACATTCAGTGCTACCGCTGGAGGCACTGCAGTTAACTTAACTGGCAGCATTGCCGGCGGCGTTACATTTAACACCCCTACTGTGTATGGAAGCAAGCTAAACATTGACGGCTCAACTCCTGACAACCAGGCAGTAAAGTATTACACAACCGGCGATCCAATGCCCGGACTCACTAGCGGAGAGACTTACTTTATAAACAACGTCTCTATCTCAGAGTTCTCGGGATCACAATCTCTATACACTTTTACAAACCACACATTCACCACATGCGCCCAAACTGGTCGAGTTGGTCCTACCCAGGCACAAATGCGAACCGCCTACAACACTCCCTGGGATGACTTGTACCTAAGCCAAGGAAGCTTCCAGGGATACCAAGACTGGACGGTTCCCGTCTCCGGTAACTACACCTTCACTGTTGCTGGCGCGTCTGGTAACGAAGGCAGTGGATCCGGGACCGCCGGACGCGGAGGACGTGTCACGGGTAAGGTTGCACTAACTAAGGGTGAGGTTATCACCATTGCAGTTGGCCAGCGGGGCGATAATGCCACTTCCGGAACTCTATATGACGGATCTGGTGGAGGAACTTTCGTAGTTCGTAAAGCTGGAAACGAGCCCCTGTTCGTTGCTGGTGGTGGGTCTTCAGACGCCAACGGAACCAGTGGTCGCGATTCAAGCATGACACGCTTAGGTGGGAACTCTTCTAGTAATCAATCTGCCGGAACTAGCCCTGGACAGGGCGGTCTTTCTGGTGGCGGATACTCCGGAGGTGGAGGAGGATTCCTCACCAATGGTGGAACAGCTACTTTCCGTAGCGGTGCAGTGATTGCCGAGGGTGGCGGAGGATTTAACAGCGGCCTAACTATGACCACTAACGCCAGAACTGGTGGATATGGTGGTTTTGGTGGCGGAGCTCAGTCGGATGGAGTGTTTGTATCTCAGTCTGGTGGCGCTGGAGGATACTCTGGTGGCGCTGGGGCCAGGTCCACTGGAACCTTCGTGACTGGTGGTGGTGGTGGGATCTACGTTACACCTACCGCTTTGAGTGTAGGAACCAGCAACGGAACCTATGACACTCAAAGCACTTTCGGCGGAGTGGCCATAACAAACATGAGCTCATACAACACTGGAGAAGGTTCGGTAGCTGTAGCACTGGAGACCTCGTTTACCACTGGAAACCAAGTCTACCCAACAGCGCAAGACGCAGCGAGCGACTCCAACCAAATTTTGGTTACGCCTGCTGGAAACTCATACCACTCCTTTGTACCTATCTCTTTCGACATAGGTGCGGACACTATCCACAGCTCAACGCCTCACACCCTGAGCGACGGAGAGGCAATTGAGTACAGCTTCGCAGGGACCAGCCCAGAGAGCGTCAATAGCGCGACAATTTACTATGTAAAAACTGTGAACGGTTATTCTTACCAGCTGAGCACGACCCCAGCGCCAACATACTCTCTGCTAGATTTCACTACTCCGTCTAGCTTAACTATCCTAGGCAGCGACACCTTAAGTCGCGTAGTAGTTAACACTGTCACAAACACACTAACTATCCCTAGCCATGGATTCTTGGTTGACCAGCCTTTGACATACAGCACAAACGGTGGAGAGACGATAGTACCACTTCAAGAAGGCAATACATACTACGTCTCACAAGTGGTTAGCATTGACCAGTTCAAGCTTAAGACATCTCTAGATGCGCCCAACAGCATCGACTTTACAGCTGCGGGTAGCGGTACAGGTCACTCATTTATCTTCCTTACTGTAAACCTTCCAGAAGACACCCTATACATCCCTAACCACGGGCTAGTCTCTGGACAGACAGTTGTCTACTCCCCTGGGGTGAATGACGGCATCGGTGGACTTGTAGACGGGAACACGTACTACGTATCTAGAGTTGACTCTAGCCTTATCAAGCTGACAACCAACCAGAACCTATCGCTAGAATCGGTGGTAAATCTAACTACCGTTGGTACGGGTGTGCACACGCTTACCATTACTTCTCTGGACTTTGCCACGAACACGATCACGGTTCCTGGTCACGGATTCCTACAGGGCGAGCTAGTAGAGTATGACTCCAGAGGTGGCCAGGTAGTAGACGGATTGACAACTGCTACGCCTTACTACATCATCTTTGTAAACGGCGACAACATCAGGCTGGCTACAACTCCAGAAAATGCAGCAGAAGGTACTGGTGTAGAGATCACAGACACTCCTGCTGGCGTGGGCGTACACTCTCTTCGCTCATTGTCTAAGACACCAGACGGCATTTATGAGATTAAAGACTCCGATGTTGCTGGCGACAAGAAGAAGTTCACCGCGGTGGCCCAAGGAACCGTACCACTCATTGAGAAGCTGTTCACACCTCGTGCAGCTCTTGACCTAAACTTGAACGAAATCTTCCTAGAGTCCCACGGATTTATCACTGGAACTGAAGTAACATATGCTCAGGGTGACTCTGCTACGGACATTGGCGGACTTGTAGACGCCGTTCACTACTACGTAGTGTCAATTAATAAGGACTACATCAAGCTATCTGCATCCGCAGCCGACGCGGCGGCTGGTATAACGCTACCGTTGACCGGCTACGGTACTGGAATTGCTCACAGCCTGACAACCGCGCAGATCAATGGAAACATCACCGGTGGAGGTTCAGTCTCAGTACTTGCAGGATCGGTACTTGTAGATGGTGTTGGTACTTCCTTTGCAAAGATTCTAAAGGTTGGAGACCGATTCCGTCTGTTCCCACCTAACGCAACTAAGGTTGTTACTTTTGCCTCCGCAGACGTGAGTACCGTTTCCAACACGATCACTGGAACGAACACATTCGTTACCGGAGAAACCGTTAAGTTCGCGGCCGCTGGTGGCCAGCCTCCAGCTCCTCTAGTTGATGGCTACTACTACTTCGTTCGCGCAGTGTCTGGTACGCAGGTTACCCTACACAACAGCAAGAATGACGCTGACAACAATCTAAATACTGTCAACTTTAGCTCTCAAGGCTCGGGTTCAGCCTTCACTATCACGCATACGGTCCCTGTGGGAGCTATTATCCGTCGTATCTCGGCTATCGGTTCTGACACTCAGATCACCGTGGACCGTCCATACGGTAACGCGTTTACTGAAGCAAGCTACACCTTCCCAACATTCCTATACGTTCGCCCGCAGGGCTACGCACTTCACCGTCCGTTTGATGGTGGAGTTGAGATGTCTGTTGGTGCAGGTACTTCTCTTGGTCAGATTGTTCGCCAGACTCGTAAGTACTTCCGTTACCAGTCAGGTAAGGGTATTCAGACTTCAGCTGGTATCAACTTCAAGCCATCAATTGACATGGAGTCAATGAAGAGGTTCTCCCCTACCCAGATTCTCTGCAAGACACGTCGTCCGCACGGTTTGATTTCTGGACTATTTGTTGTTGTAGACCAGGCAGAGGATTCTGTTGGCGCTTTGAGCACCATCTACAACGGAGCATTCCAGGTGACAGTAGACGATCTAACTACCTTCCGAATAAACTCCGTAGGAGAAGTCCCAATCGGTGTCGAAGCTATGGCATACGGATTCCCTCAGTTCAACGTTCGCGAGTGGACTGGAGGAGCTATTCGTTCCGGCATGTTTGACTTCCAGAACGGAATGTTCTACGAGTTTGACGGTGTAAAGATGTACGCAGTACGTCGCTCCTCGACCCAGCAGTTGGCCGGTAGCGTTTCCTGTCTACAGGGCTCAGAGCTTGTATTTGGAACTAACACTTCATTCACTGCCCAGCTAGATGTAGGAGACTACATCGTTATGCGTGGCCAGACATACCGCGTTGCTGATATTGAGAGTGATACTCGACTATCAATTCGTCCAGAGTACAAGGGTGCTTCTGGAGTCCAGAAAGAGTTTGACCCAGGTGACGGAACCACTGGCGCAGTGAGGCTTGCTATAAACGCCTTCCAGCTCGTTGGGCACGGCTTCCAGGACGAGGTGCCAGTAGTGTACGACGCTGTTGACGGCGAGCAAATTGGTGGTCTAATCAACGGTAACACCTACTACATTGACTTGATTGACAACAACTCCTTCAAGTTGAGCGCTACCCCTGATGCTGCTAATAACGTAGAGCTATCTAGCGTAGGTACAACCGCTATCCACGCATTCACACCAGCTAAATCAGGCATCATCGTGACCAAGACAGTGGACGCAAGAATTCCTCAGGAAGACTGGTCAATTGATCCATGTGATGGAACCGGAAAGACTGGCTACAACCTAGACGTCTCCCGTATTCAGATGGTTTACATCGACTACTCATGGTACGGTGCGGGTAAGATTCGCTTTGGATTCAAGACTACTGGCGGTCAAGTGGAGTATATCCACGAGTTCGTTCACAACAACCAGTTGTACGAATCCTACTTCCGCTCTGGTAACTTGCCAGCTCGCTACGAAGTTATTACCTACAATGACCCGACCTACATTCCTTCATTGTTCCACTGGGGTACCTCAGTAATGATGGACGGTAAGTTTGACGACGACCGAGCTTACCTATTCACCGGTTCGAGCCAGTCTCTACCAGTCGATGGAACTACAGAGAAGTCATTTAGCTCTACAGCCATAAACACTACACTCAACCAGATAACGATTGCTAATCACGGCTTTAGGGACGGCGACAAGCTTCAGTTTGAGGGCGTAGCGTCTGACGGGTTCCCTGGAGTGAACAATCAAATGCCTTCCACTGCGGTCTACGCTTTTGGAGAGTACGATTCTACTCACCTAGAGAACTCTCAGGCTTATGATGCTGTTGTTATTGACGCTAACACCATAATGTTAACTCCTGACAATATCTTTGGTATCGACATCACGACCAGCTCTCAGTCTGGTGTCACTGTGACAATCAACACAGCTCAGCTTCACGGCTTGAGCGTAAACTCGGCTGTAAAGATTGTAGGCTCTGACCGAATTCCAAACGGAGCATACAAGATTGCATCGATCACAGATACAGATACATTCACCTTTACAGTTCCAGTTGCAAAAACCGCAACTGTTGCAAGCGGGAATGATGCTGGAAAGGTCTACCAGGGTATTGACTTTACTTCTCAGGGTAACTCCCAGTACACCTACTTCCTGTATCCAGACGGTGCTCTAAACAACACCTCTGGCCCAAACTACCAGCCTCTGATCTCAATCCGATTGAGCCCATCAGTATCTGAAGGTTTGACAGGTAAGCTCGGTGACCGAGACATTATCAACCGAATGCAGCTACGTCTACAAGAAGTTGGTATCTCCTCCACGCAGCTAGTGGATGTTAAGTTGCTTCTAAACGGTCGTTTGAACAACCTAAACTTCCAGTCAGTGGACACTCCATCTCTTGTTCAGACAGTAGAACACACCACAGCTGACACTATCTCTGGTGGAATTCAGGTCTACAACTTCCGCGCAGCGGGTGGACAGGGCGGTCAAGAAGAGTCAACTACCGTAGACGTTAACGACTTGTTTGAGTTGTCAAACTCTATCCTAGGTGGAGACTCTACCTTCCCTGACGGTCCAGACGTTTTGACGATTGCAGTCTCCCGCTTAACTGCAAACGCAACTACTACAGGTGCTAAACTAACCTGGACTGAGGCTCAGGCTTAATCTTAAGGAAGAGACACTATGCCAATCATTAGATTAGGTTCCGTAAACACTAACGTAGCCGACACAGCGTTTACGCTAGCTGCATTTACAGGAGAGCACTTAGTCTCTGTAATCGTAGCTAACTTGAACGTATCTGCAACTAGCTCGGCAAAAGTTGACATCTACATTCGACCAGTTAACTACACAGTCGCGGGTGACGCGGTCTACTTAACTAAGAGCCTTGTTCTCTCGGTTGGGCAGTCTTTTGAAACCTTTAGATTCGCTGTAAACCCTGGAGACACGCTATACGTAGCGTCCACCAGCACTAACGTTTCCTTTTCCTGTCACGGTATCCCACAGAATGATGCAATCCTTCCTCAGAATGTGCAGCAGACTTTTAGTAATAAAGTAATCAGTGGTGACCTGAACACCATCTACTTTGCAAGAGGGACCGTTGCTCAGAGGCCTACTAACGTAGAAGTAGGGTATGTCCGCTTCAATACTGATTACCAGAAGCTTGAAATACTAACTGACACTGGCTGGGAGCAAGCTGGCTCCGTAGCTGAGCTCTTAGGTCCTAAGGGCGACTTGGGACCAACAGGACCAACAGGTCCAATAGGTAGTGCGGGTCTAGTAGGTGGGACCGGACCGACCGGCTCTCAGGGAGTGCCAATCGATCTTCGTGGTAGCGTAGCTGACTACCTACAACTGCCACCATCGAGTGCAAACGTTGGCGACGCATATGTCGCCTTAGATACCGGAGACATCTTTTTCTGGGACTCCTCTTCCTGGGTAAACATTGGCCCAATTCAAGGACCTCAGGGTATCCAGGGCGTGACCGGGCCAGCTGGTGTACAAGGTGTACCGTCAATTGTATTCAATATCTTAGGTGTAGTGGGTAGCCCCTTTGAGCTCCCGGCCACCGGAGATGCCATATTAGATGCCTATATCGGTCCTAGTGAGCAGGCCGGTTCGGTAATCTTTTTCTGGGACGGCACTGAGTGGGCAATTGCAACTGGGATTTTAGGACCAACTGGACCAACGGGTTCAGTTGGAGCCGATGGAAAGTTTACTCCCAGCGACACCGCCCCAACCTCCCCCCAACTGGGTGATGTCTGGTTTAACACCACCAGTGGTCGAGCTTATGTTTACTACGACCTTTACTGGGTAGAACTTCTACCTAACACCTCAGGACCAACAGGCCCTACTGGATCCGCTGGATTAACCGGACCAACAGGTCCTCAGGCTCTAAACATAAATCTTCTTGGCAGTGTTGCAACAGTTGGAGACCTTCCAGCGGCTGGTAACACCTTAAAAGACGCGTACTTCATCGAAGCAACTAGCGAAGTATATATTTGGAGCGGTAACGGCTGGTTTAACGGCGGGACCGTGGTCGGTCCAACCGGAGCTGTTGGGTCTACAGGCACAACTGGAGCTGTTGGGTCTACAGGGTCTATTGGGCCACGTGGCCTAACGGGACCAACTGGACCTCAAGGTGTGACTGGCCCAACTGGCCCAACGGGCCCTACCGGCTCTACTGGACCTGACGGAACTTTCTCGACTTCAGACACTGCCCCAGCAGGGGCTACTGAAGGTGACGTTTGGTTTGATGGAACTAGCGGACGATTCTACGTATACTTTGATAGCTTCTGGGTGGAGTCCGCTCAAAATGCTGTGGGCTCAACCGGACCAATTGGACCCACCGGCCCATCAGGCGGCCCAACCGGGCCAACTGGTCCCATAGGCGCTGACTCGTCTGTTGAGGGGCCAACAGGTCCTCAGGGAACCGTAGGCGAGCTTGGCCCTACTGGATCAACTGGTCCAACCGGACCACAAAGTGCGACAATCTTTATCAAGGGTAGTGTTGGAGTTCTTGCTGACCTGCCACTGTCTGGAAACGTTGTGAATGATACTTTCAATGTCACTGCAGAGAACTCCGGATACACATGGGATGGCTTCCAGTGGAATAAGGTAGGCGAGCTTATTGGTGCCACTGGACCAACTGGCCCGACTGGTTCTCAAGGCCCACTAGGCCCAACCGGCCCACAAGGAACAGCTATTAATCTTCTTGGATCGGTTGCAACAGTTGGAGACCTTCCTGCAGGTGCAGCTACTGCAGATGCATACATTGTCGATGCTGATGGGTTCCTCTATGTGTACGACGGAGCAGCATACAGCTCCGTAGGTGCAGTAGTGGGGCCTCAAGGATTCGTTGGTCCAACAGGGCCATCTGGTCCAACTGGAGCCACAGGGTCCCAAGGACCAACCGGGCCTTCTGGCCCGTTGGGTGTCACAGGGCCGACAGGTGCAACTGGCGGGTTTGATTTTGCTAGAACCATAAACAGCAAGACTGGAGACTTTGCAGTTATTGCAAGCGATGCCGGCAAGGTTATACTTACCCCAGTGGCTGCTTCAGCAACTGTGAACAGCGTTCTAACTCCAGGACAGAGCGTAGAGTTTCTTCAGACTGGAGTCGGGCAGATAACCTTCGTTGCTGGTACCGGCGTAACTCTAAATTCTAAAGATGGAAACCGTAAGACTACCTCTCAGTACTCTGAGGTAACCCTTCTTTGTACCGCCTCAGGTTCGTACACTCTATTTGGCGATTTGACCGCTTAAAAAGTTAGGTATAATTAGATCATGCCCATTAATTTCCCAGATTCTCCCTCAGTAGACGACGAGTTCTCCGTAGGAGACCGTACTTGGAAGTGGAACAGTGTCGCCTGGCAAGTAGTGGGCAACGTGCTAGAGGGACCTACCGGACCTGACGGTCCTGCGGGGCCTCAGGGTCCTGGGTTTGTTTTTAGAGGTACAGTTGCATCAGAAGCTGAGTTACCAGCCGCTGGAAACACCGAGAATGATGCTTATATCCTAACTACCACTCAAGAGTTATTCGCTTGGGATGGTACCCAGTGGGTCAATGTCGGAGACATATCAGGACCAACTGGCCCGACAGGAGCTACTGGCGTTGATGGAGTCACTGGTCCGACTGGACCTATAGGCATCAACTGGCTTGGCACCTGGGATAGTACAGTCACGTATGCAATAAATGACGCTGTGGAGCGTAACAATGGTAGCTATATCGCTACTGCCTCTACCACTAACGAAGATCCAGAAACAGTTACCGCTTCCTGGGAAGTTCTCGCAGGAGCAGGAGCTGGTAGCGGCGGCGGATCCGTCGATGTTGCTAATACCGTAGACGCCACTACTTTTGTTGGTCTATATGAGGATGCCTCTGGATCTATTGGTGGCAAAACAAGCACTGGAATAGTTTACGATGCTTCTACTGAGAAGCTCACCGTAACAAGCGTAGAGACCTCAAGTCTTCAGCCACCAGACACATTGGTTGGCACATATACAATTTCTTCTCCCACTTCCATCACGTTAAACCCCACTACTGAGACAATTAGCTCTGGGCCACTGACGCTTGCAAATAAGACCGAATCGCAGCGACTTGCCTTGTCTCCGAGTTCAGGTGCTGTTGTGTATGACACGACAAACACCGCAATCTATGTTTGGAGCGGTACTGCATGGGCAGCTGTTGGCAGTGGCGGTGGTGGCGGTACCGGTGCTACTGGACCTACGGGTCCTACGGGACCTACTGGTGCAGCCAGTACGGTCGCTGGTCCAACTGGCGCTCAAGGCGGTATAACCTACAGCGTAGTCAATAACGCGTCAGGCAATTACGTAATCAATGGGGCTTCTAACCCAACCTTGTCCTTTATCCGTGGACATCGCTACATCATAAACGTGAACGCTTCTGGTCACCCTTTCTGGATTCAAACAGTCTCGGGTGCTTACAGCGCGGCAAATGTCTACAACACAGGCGTAACTAACAACGGCGCTGAGAGCGGAACTATTATTATTGAGGTGGCATTCGATGCTCCTCAGCTCTATTACGCATGTCAGTACCACTCCTCCATGCAAGGTTCGATCACGGTATCTGACTTAGGCCCAACTGGAGCAGACGGAGCAGACGGAGCTACGACTTTCAATGCCCTTTCGGAGCCAACTCTAGCTGCTATATCTATAGACCAAGTCGCATACCCAGCGGCGTCGATGGTGTCGGTTACAAATTCAGGAAACCAGTACAACTTTTCCTTCCCTTACTCTGGGTCAAATCCAGCTCTATATGCCTACAGAGGTTTGACCATCGCATTCAAGCTTTCAGTGTCTGGTCACCCCTTCCAAATTCAGTCAGACCCAGCTGGAGGGTCTAGCTACAGCAATGTCACAGTGGGTTTGGTTCACGTTGCAACTAATGGTGCTGTTAGCACAGGTTCAGCTGCTCAACTAAAAACATCAGGAACCCTATACTTCACACTTCCTTATGACATTGCAGGCACCAGTACTACTCTTTATAGGTATATTTGCAGCATTCACTCTAGTATGGTGAACAGTATCACGCCTCTACAAGGACAGTAGGCATACCGATGAGTGACGAAAAACGCGAATTCATTGTATACACTCCAGACGCAGAGACCGCTCAGTCGATCCTTGATGATCTGACTAAAAGCGGCAGTTCTTCTCCCGAGAGTGTTCCGGCTCGTAAAGTAAAGATTGCAGACGCTAGAGAAATAAACCCCACTAGCACCAACTACTTTCTCACAAAAGAAGAGGCACGCCTACTGCAGCAGGACCCTAGAGTTGGCGAAGTTCTTGATATTGTAGAAGTTAAGCCATTTAAAAGAGCTTTCCAAACAGGGAGCTTTCCAAAGACATCGGGGAGCACCGGTAATAGAGGCAACTGGGGATTGATTCGACACATCGCCGCTACAAATGTTTTTGGCACATTCACAGCCGACCCTGGTAGAACATACGACTACGTTCTAGACGGAACTGGTGTAGACGTAGTGATTATAGATAGTGGTATCCAGCCAGACCACCCAGAATTTTTAGACGACGAAGGTAATACCAGAGTCCAGCAAATTAACTGGTTCACTCAGTCCGGTGTATTTGGAACGCAACCGAACGGGTTTTACGCAGATTACGAAGGTCACGGAACACATGTTGCTAGCGTTGTAGCCGGCAAGACCTTTGGTTGGGCTAAGAATGCTCAAATCTATTCAATAAAGTTGACAGCTCTAGCCGGACCAACCGACCCATTCCCTGGCCTAAATGTGAACCAGGCTATGGACGTATTGTTGGGGTGGCACCAATCAAAAAATGGAAGTCGTCCAACTGTAGTTGTAAACGCCTGGGGATACAGTATCTTCTGGGACACTACGCAAGATGCTTTTACTTTTGATCCTACAGGTTCAGGTGCTTACTATTCCGTAAACGGCGGCGACTACCGTGGCACTCTCTGGACGGGTGCCGCTAAAGATGCGGCCAAAGGGCACACTGGCGGAGATTACGACACTAACATATATCAATTTCCGTACCAATCTGCATCTCTAGACTCCGACATTGCTATATTGACAGCTGCAGGAATAATGGTTGTAAATGCCGCTGGTAATGACTCGACTAAGGCAGACGCCTTGGGGGGTTCAGACTACAACAACTACATAACACTAGAGGGGCTAGAAAACTTTTACTATCACAGAGGCGGCTCTCCTAACGTAAAGACGCTCCCTGGATTTCAAGTCGGGGCACTTGGGACCACAACAGTTGGGCCTGCAAACTCTACAGAATTTAAAGCAGCATATAGTAATGCCGGTCCTGGTGTCAATATCTATGCCGCTGGTAGTGCCATCATGGGCGCCATGAGTGACGTCAACATATACTCTGGCGAGCAGCCCTACAACCCGGACTCAACTTACCTACAGCATTCGCTAAATGGTACGTCATTCTCTGCTCCTCAGGTAGCTGGCCTAGTGGCTCTACTCCTCCAGGTTCACCCGAAATGGCGACCAGCAGAGGTAGTCAACTGGGTGATTGATCAGACAAAAGCAGTTATGTATGACAGCGGCCTCGATGACGACTTCACTGTATCTAACTCTCTCTGGGGAGGCTCTAATAGCCTCGCGTATACTCCGTTTGGGGTCAGAAAAACTTACGGTATATCCACTACCTAAACCTCACACTGGGCATCTCTTTAGGGGTGTATAATTGGTTTGAGATCAACTTTGACAGTTTAGTGCGCTCAAGCTGGACATAATTAGTTCATAAGGACGAAAGAGAAAAAGGTATGGCCTTAAATTTCCCAGATTCTCCCGTAGTAGATCAAGTCTTCACCGCGCCTGATGGCAAGCAGTGGACCTGGTCAGGTGCAACATGGGACTCTTCAGAAACAATAATTGCAGTAGGACCTACGGGCCCAACTGGCGCGACTGGTGTAGACGGTCTTGTTGGCGCAGTAGGCGCAACTGGGCCTCAAGGGACAAACATAGACCTTAAGGGGTCTGTGGCATCTGCCTCGAACCTACCACTTTCCGGTAACGTAGCCGCTGATGCGTACGTAACCGTTGACACTGGCGATCTATACGTTTGGGATGGCGGAAGCTGGATAAACGTTGGTCAGATTGTTGGCCCTACGGGTGACACAGGGGTTACTGGAGCGACTGGTCCTCAAGGTTTAGTAGGCCCTATCGGACCTACTGGTACTACCGGACTTCAAGGAGCAACAGGGCCTACGGGTTCTCAGGGTGTCTCAATAAGCCTACTCGGAACCGTAACTGATACTACTGACCTCCCTACGTCTCCCACCGCAGGTGATGCTTATATTGTTGTAAACGAAAACGGGGACCTATACGTAGCTGGATCTGTTGGCGGATATTTTAATGTTGGCCAGATTGCCGGTCCTACTGGTCCTACTGGGTCTCAAGGGCTTATCGGACCAACTGGCTCTACGGGGCTTCAGGGTGACTTAGGTCCTATCGGCGTGACTGGTCCAACCGGAGCAGTTTCAACAACACCTGGTCCAACCGGTCCTGATGGGGCTGACGGACCTGACGGTGCTCTAGGTCCGACTGGGCCTCAGGGTGCCTCAATTGTTCTTTTGGGTTCTGTAGCAGATGCTGCAAGCCTTCCGCCAACTGGCAACAGCGTCAACGATGCCTACGTAGTCACCGCAGATGGAAACCTCTACGTGTGGGACGGAACCGCGTGGAACTCTGTTGGCCAGATTGTTGGTCCAACAGGTGCTCAGGGCATCGTGGGTCCGACTGGCGATATTGGTCCAACAGGTTCAACTGGTCCGCAGGGTACTGCTATAACTCTTATCGGGTCTGTAGACAATGAAGCACAGCTTCCGGACTCTGCTGACAACATATCTCGTATAGTAACTATTCAAAGCACCGCCGCCGGTGTTAGATTCCACCTAGACGACGTACCTGTTCCAACTCTATTCTTGCATGAAGGCGGAACATACTCCTTTAATCAGTTCAACGGTTCTAACCTAAACAACCGTATGTACCTATCAACTACCCCTAACGGACACCACTCTACAGGCGGAAACGTTGTGGACTTTGAGTACTCCACTGGAGTAACGTTTACTGGAACCGCTGGTAGCAACGGACTATTAACGATTGTTGTTGCTGTAGGCGCTCCAACCCTATACATGGTAAGTGTTAACGGGTCAGCGGGCAGCTATGGCACTGGCGGATCTCTAGTAGTTAAAGTAAACGCCGTTAATGACGCGTACACTAACCAGGCTAATGGAGATCTTTACGTCTGGGCCGGTAGCAGTTTCACCAATGTTGGTCAGATTGTTGGTCCGCAGGGTGAAGTCGGCCCTGCTGGTGCAGCTGGTACTCAGGGCAACGTAGGTTCTACGGGACCTACTGGCTCTAGCGGTGGCATAACGTTCGCTACATCAGTCAACGCGGGCTTCACTTCTTACACAATTAATGGATCAGATGACCCTCAGCTTTCTGTTATCAGAGGGCACCGTTATGTATTCAGCTTAGACGCAACAGTGTCAGGCTACCCTTTTAGGCTCATGACTATTTCCGGACCCTACGGAGCTAGCTTTGAGTACTCAACTGGTGTGACCAATGCCGGTGCTGACAGTGGTGAAATTGTTTGGGAAGTTCCGTTCGACGCTCCTAACACTCTTTACTACGTTTCTGAGAATGCCTCAGCTCTTGCAGGAACAATTGGAGTCTCGGTACTAGGTCCAACAGGTCCCGCCGGTGTGGCAGGACCAACTGGCTCAATCGGTGCGCGTGGGCCTACAGGGGCAACCGGTTACATGGACATTGACAGCACGGTTTATGAAACCCTTGACGCACTGAGAATAGCTCACCCAACCGGGAACCCAGGAGATGCATACTTCGTTCTTGGCATTCTTTATGTGTGGGACTCAGATATTAGCGACTGGAGATCCACGGGTAACCTACTGGGCCCAACAGGTGCAACAGGTGACGCTCAGGCCATCAACCTTGCTGTAAACGGTGGCTTTGATGTTTGGCAGCGAGGCACCACGGGGCCAATGAGCTCAGCGCCTTACTACGGACCAGATAGATTCCAGGCATACAGAACTGGAGCAGCCTCTGGTGGTGTCTACCAGCAGCAGGTAACAAGCGTCAGCGGCCTTGAGTTTGCAACCAGGTTGAAGCGTCTGTCCGGGGACACCAGTTCAGCAAACCTCAACCTTGCAACTTCTCTAGATTCTAGCGATGTTGCTTCCTTAACTGGAGGACCAGTTACAGTCTCGTTCTATGCTTCGGCCGGGAACAACTTCTCCGCTTCAAGCGGTTCAATTACAGCGCAGATTATTACAGGAGACGGTACTGACGGAAACCTTTGGGACGGGTTCCAAACGCAAAGTGCAGCGGCTCAATCTGTTACGACGTTAATCCCTGGAGCCAGCCCGCAACGAGTCTCGTTGACTGTAGCCGATCTCAGCATTTTTGCAAGTCAACTAGGCTTTAGGGTCTACTACACCCCCGTTGGTACTGCAGGTGCAGACGATTGGCTAGAGATAACTGGAGTCCAAATAGAGGCTGCAGATAGTGTTACTCCGTTCAGGCGTAGCGGCTACACCGCACTCTCTGAGCTGCAGAACTGTCAGCGTTACTTCTACAAGAGCGATCCCGCGTCGTACGCCGGTATTTATAGCGGTAACACGACTACAGGGTCTGCCTACTACTCCAACTACATACTTCCCGTACCAATGAGGCGCGTCCCTGATATAAGCTTAGTAGCAGCTGCCGCAGTCGGCTTCGCTAACACCGTAGGTACCGCTTCGCAAATCACAACAACAAGGTTTGTAGAGAGCAGAAGCTCCAATAGCACCACTTCTGGAGCATTTTATGCCTCCACTTTTACTGCCAATGCAGAGCTATAATTAGAGGAAAGACAGGACCTTAGATGCCAATTAGAAGAGTAGGTTATACAACACCTGTAGCGAACACTACTACGCTACTAGCGACTTCTGACTTCTTTGCTGTTGCAGCAGTTGTCGTTGCAAATAGAAACGCCTTGGATGTCTCATCTACTGTCTACATTGATCCTGCAGAAAGCGGTGGAGCAGAGTCCGCCAGAATCTACCTAGCCTCCAATATTAATGTTGGAGCAGGTCAGAGCTACGAAACATTTAGGTTCGCTGTCAACGTAGGTGACAAAGTAAGAGTTCTCACGGACCGATCAAATGTAAGTTTCTCGATGAACTCGGCATACGAGACCGAGGGTCGCGCAAACATAACATATGGTCCTGCCGAGCCAGACTCTCCTCAGGTGGGAGACGTATGGGTGAGCAGCCTAAACAACTCCGTATACTTTAGAATCTTAAACCAATGGCGAGAGCTACTAACCGTAGCAGACGCTGGACCCACGGGTCCAACCGGGCCGGCTGGGGCTCTAGGGCCTCTAGGTGAGAAGGGTGATCCAGGTGCTGGTGTATTCATTAAAGGTCAGTACAACTCGGCAGAAGAGCTAGAAACTGCGATCCCCGGCGGCGTCGTTGGCGACGGGTATATTGTAGAAGGAAATCTCTACATTTGGGATCAAGAAACTCTATCCTGGGTTGATTCCGGTCCAATCGTAGGACCTACGGGTCCTGACGGCGTGGCTGGCAACGTGGGAGCAGACGGCGCAGCAGGCGCAACTGGGCCAACTGGGCCTTCAGGCGGGCCCACTGGACCTATAGGTGTAACTGGCCCAACTGGTGCTCAGGGCATTAGAGGTATTCAGGGCTCTCAGGGAGAGCTTGGGCCTACTGGGCCGACTGGACCTGTTGGACTGATTTATCGTGGCGCATGGGCAAACAACGTTAACTACGTTGAAAGAAATGTTGTTACGTATGCGGGCGCTACCTACTACACCGACACTTTCGTGAACGTTACTGGCGTGGGGTTCTTCCCGGGCTCAGGTAGTTCTAACTGGCAGCTGCTTTCTGCAGCAGGCACAGTAGGGGCTACCGGACCAACTGGTGCTCAGGGTATTACCGGTCTAACTGGTGCCATTGGGCCAGTTGGTTTAGTGTGGCGTACTGCTTGGTCAGAGCTCTCTGCATATAACAAAGGTGACGCGGTTAGCTTTAACGGCGGTGCCCATTACGCAACAAGCTCCCTAAACGTCAGCGGTGTGCAGTACTTCCCCGGAGCAACAGGTGCCAACTGGTCTTTAATTATTGAAAAGGGTGCTACTGGTCCGACTGGACCTCAGGGTGTTCGCGGTCTTCAAGGAATCGTTGGCCCGACTGGGCCTCAGGGGTTGTCAATTAACTTCAGAGGAACTGTAGCCACAGAGGCAGATCTCCCTGCGGGACCAAACACTCTTAACGATGCTTACATCACTCTAGACACTAAGAATGCTTACGTCTGGAATGGATCTATCTTCCAGAACATTGGACCTATTGTTGGTCCTCAGGGTGACCAGGGTCTTCAGGGCGTTACTGGACCAACGGGTTCAGTTGGTGCGACTGGGCCTCAGGGGCCACAAGGTGTTCAAGGAGAGCTTGGCCCTACTGGTTCAACTGGTCCGCAGGGTATTCAAGGATCTACTGGACCAACTGGTGTTGTAGCTACAGCCTCTACTCCTCTATCGATCAATGCTTCGGGAGATATCTCGATCACTAATGGTTATGTGTACTACGTTGATGGCACCGCATACAGAAAAGTTTATGTCAAGTCAGGTAGCGTAGGGCCTACTAACCCTTCACTTGGAGATGTCTGGATTAGTTACTAATGGCGAGGGAAAACTATCCACTCGGTGGCTCTACATATACTAGAAACAGCCGCTTTTCCAATGAATACCTAGTATCTCCGTTCACACTGAGCTCTGCATCAACCAACCGAACAGGTGCCATCGGCTCCTCGCAGCGCCCAGTGCGAATCACTCAATACACCATGTCATTTACCAATGGTTCTGCAGGTGGTGTCGTCAGGCTTAGAATTGCCGACAGCACTAGCGGAACCGACGGGTACGCAGACGATACCACCACTACGGGTAGAGGTGACCGACTAGACTACCCGAACCTAGCAAAGTTTGCTGGCGACACTGTGTACTATGGTTTCTCCAAGGGTGACTCCACTGAAACCGAGTTCTATGCCGGAGGAGGCGGGATCATATATGCTCGCAGAGGTGATACGACTTCAGGGCGGCAACTAAAAGGCAACTTTCTCGTAGACACTGTTCCTAGCGCCCCTCAATCAATAAGTGGAGCAGCCCAAAGCTCTTCTAGTGTGTTTCTATCCTGGTCAGCACCTAGCGACACTGGTGGAATCCCTCTCTCCGGATATAGAGTTCTAGTCAGCTCCAACGGAGGTAGTTCCTGGAGCTACGCTACAAGCACTACCTCTACGCAAGCGACAGTATCCGGGCTTTCGGCCAACACTACTCACTATTTTTATGTTGCTGCACACAATAATATCTCCCAGGCCCATGGTGGTGGTGTCACCGACATTGGATACCACACCGGGACTAATGCCCTGGTGGCAGTTGCAACCCCCACGGACGCCCTGCCCCCAACAGGGACAATAGCAGGAAGCTCAGTGAGCCAGAGTCAAGTTGGCGTAACTTGGAGTAGCTCGGAGGGTAGTGCCGCCCCTACTAACGTCACGGTCGTGAGAGATGACACCGGACAGATACTCAGCTATGCCGCCAGCGGATCTACCACGGTATCCGGGCTGACTCCAAACACAACGTACTACTACACCATTAACGTATCTAACCCTCAAGGCAGTGATAGTCAACAGGGCTCGGGTAGAACCTTAAACTACACCCCAGCACTGTCTATTGAGGCTACGGCAATTGATTCGACCTCTGCTCGTGTAGTTTGGAATAGCTCTTATGCGGACACGGTAAGTGTCTCGGGTACCGGTCTAAACTCCACCGCTCAGAGTGGTAACGAGATTATCACTGGCTTGACCCCTGGAGGTATCTACAGCTGGGCAGGTGATGCATCCAACAACGACTTCAGCGTCAGTACGACATCTAACCGTATCCAACTACCTAATGTTATTGGCGGCGTTTGGAATGGTGCCGACTGGGCCCTACCGGCCGTTAACGTTTGGAACGGGTCTAATTGGGCCGACACCGAGTCCTATGTATGGACTGGTACCAGCTGGAAATTCTGGGCCTAAACTTATTAATAAAATACTTACATTTATTGGAGTTTCTCTGCTAGCATAGACGTCATAACTACCTCAAGGAGTTCTTATGGCATTAGCAGAAGCTTTATCAAAGAGTCACAAAGCATATCAGCAGACGCACTTCATCTGTGCGGCTTTGAAATTTACGGTTGACGGGCCATTCACTGACGATGATGTAGCAGCGTATGTTGCGGCATTGGGCTCTACAGATACCCTAGATCCTATGCACATCCCTTCGAGCAGGATCAGCGTGGCCCTGAAGGAAGAGGGCATCAAGATAAGCGCATCGACGATCGAGAGACATAGAAAACATGTCTGCTCTTGTCATAAGGTAGGTTCCTAAATGGGCCTGTCAGATAAGCTAGACGAGCTTAGAGAGCCGGGACGTACCGGTTCAGATCTTAAAAAGCTGGGTGTTCCAGAGGACTGGCGTCCTCGTATGGACATTGATAGTGAAAAGGGCGGATTCCTAATTGGTAGCCCAAGACCCGCCGGCGAAGAAGCTGACGCTACATCAATTCTGGAAGAGTTTGGGTTGAACCCAACTCAATGGACAGTAACTTCTCTCCGTCAAGGTAAGTGGCAGAAATTTGATGGCGAATATCTAGAATCAATTCGCGTAAACGTCATACCAGCGACTGCAGCCATGTCGGACGAGGTAGATGTAGCAGATCTTATTAAAGATATTAAAAAATGGAAGCCACCCAAAGCGGTTAAGAAATCTACCGGCGGCGGAGCGTTTTTAGTAGTACCAAGCGATCAGCAGCTGGGCAAGAAGGCTAATGGCCAAGGAAGCGCTCAGTCGGTAAATCGAATTCTCAGTCTTACTGGCAAGGCAGTCGAAAGGTTTAACGCTCTAAAGAAAGCCGGAATAGCGCCTGGAATAATAGTTCTGGCTCTCCCTGGTGACCATGTAGAGGGTAACACTAGCCAAAATGGAAGACTACAAGGTCTGGCCGCGTCTGACTTAGGTCTAACAGAGCAGGTTAGAGTCGCTCGTAGGTTGCTACTTGCTCAGATAAAAGCTTTTGCTCCGCTTGTAGGTAGAGTCATTGTCCCAGTTATAAATGGTAATCATGACGAAGTAACCAGGCAGGTTGCTGCGGACCCCGCGGATGGCTGGAACGTAGAGATTGCTGCATCAGTACAGGACATCTGTGCTGAGAACCCTGAGCTATCTCACGTTGAGTTTAGGTACCCAAGTTC
>OOFT01000022.1_pt1 | contig 28022 bp, 25 predicted proteins | sample 1670301 | NCBI WGS metagenome assembly OOFT01 (sample SAMEA98140918, study PRJEB22522) | marine metagenome | biome: marine biome; feature: marine water body; material: sea ice | place: Arctic Ocean | collected 11-Sep-2015 | depth 0.3 m
GAACTCGGCCTCAAGCAGGACGAGTATCAAGAAATAAAAAATATCCTTGGCCGCCGACCAACCTCGTCGGAGCTTGCCATGTATTCAGTTATGTGGTCCGAGCACTGCAGCTACAAGTCCTCAAAGATCTACCTTCGCCAATTTGGTGAAAAAGTAACTGACGAGATGAAAAAATACCTCATGGTTGGCATGGGTGAGAACGCCGGCGTAGTGGACATCGGCGAAGGCCTAGCGGTCACCTTCAAGGTTGAAAGCCATAACCACCCCAGCTTCATCGAACCCTTCCAAGGCGCAGCAACCGGTGTTGGCGGAATCGTCCGTGACATCTTGTCAATGGGCGCGAGACCAATTGCAATCATGGACCAGCTTCGCTTCGGTGCCCCTAACCACCCGGACACTGCGCGCGTCGTCCACGGCGTAGTCGATGGCATTAGCTTCTACGGTAATTGCCTAGGCCTTCCAAACATCGGTGGAGAAACAGTCTTTGACTCGGTCTACCAGGGCAATCCCCTTGTGAACGCTCTATCCATTGGCTCAATGAAGCACGAAGACCTAAAACTTGCCAAGGCTTCAAACCCAGGCGACCTAGTGATTCTCTTCGGAGCAAGAACTGGCGCCGATGGAATCGGCGGCGTTTCGGTTCTAGCCTCGGAAACGTTCGAGTCAACCGGCCCAACCAAGCGGCCAGCAGTTCAGGTCGGCGACCCATTTGCCGAGAAGGTCCTAATTGAGTGCTGCCTTGAGCTGTTTCATGCGGGAGTAGTTGCTGGAATTCAAGACCTGGGTGGTGCCGGAATTTCCTGCGCCACGTCAGAACTTGCTTCAAACGGTGGCAAGGGCATGAGAGTGCAGCTAAAGAATGTGCTGCTGAGGGACGAATCGCTTACTCCAGAAGAGATTCTGATGTCAGAGTCCCAAGAGCGCATGTGCGCAGTGGTTCCTAAAAAGCGCCTAAAAGAATTCGAGAGCATAGTAAACAAGTGGGAAGTTGAGTACTCAGTACTTGGTGACGTCATCGACGAGGATCGGCTGTATATCAACTGGGGTCACGAAGAAATCGTCAATGTCCCACCAAGAACCGTTGCCCACGATGGCCCGGTCTATGAGCGCCCAGTCGCCTACCCTGCCTACCAAAACGAACTGAATGAAAACAGCTCGGCAAAGCTTCCAAGAGCTAAAAACGCAGCCGAGCTAGCAACTCAGCTCATGCAGCTAATTGCCACCCCCAATCAGGCTGACAAGAGCTGGATCACGGCGCAATATGACAAGTACGTGGGCGGCAACACGGCGCTTTCAATGCCGGATGATTCCGGCATGATCCGAGTCTCTGAGGAATCGGGCCTTGGTGTTGCGCTAGCAACGGATGCCAACGGCAAGTACGCCTACCTGAACCCCTACGAGGGAGCCAGGCTTGCATTGGCTGAGGCCTATAGGAACGTTGCAGTCACCGGAGCAGTGCCAAGAGCGGTGACTAACTGCCTAAACTTTGGCTCTCCTGAAAACCCAGAAGTGATGTGGCAATTCAAAGAAGCCACCGCCGGACTGGCAGATGCTTGTCTTGAACTGGGCATCCCGGTCACCGGTGGAAACGTCAGCTTCTACAACCAATCGGGTGATGTAGCCATCTACCCGACTCCGGTAGTCGGTGTCCTAGGTGTTATTGACGATGTCGCGAGAAGAATCCCGTCCGGTTGGCAAGATGATGGAAACAACATTTATCTTCTCGGAGCCACTTATGACGAGCTGGATGGCTCAGCCTGGGCTAAAGACATTCATGACCACCTAGGTGGGCAACCGCCGAAGGTGGACTTGGCAAAAGAGAGACTGCTCGCAGACCTTTTGCATGGGGCAAGTATCCAGGGCCTTATTGAATCCGCTCACGATCTTTCCGAGGGTGGTCTTGGCATCGCAATACTAGAAGCATCGCTTCGATTCAACGTCGGTGCCAGAATCTGGCTCGGCGACATTCTTGATCGCGATGACATCGACCAGACAGCAGCTTTGTTCTCAGAGTCTCAAACCAGGGTGCTAGTCAGCGTTGGCAGAGAAGACGATGTAAAGTTCCAAGCTCTCTGTGAAGCAAGAGGTGTGCCTTGCCTTCGAATCGGTGTTACCGATGCAACCTCAGGATTAGTAGAAATCAAAGACATTGCAGATCTGAAGCTTGACGATATTCGTCAGGGCTGGTCTGGTGTGATGTCTGGTTTGTTTGGGTAAAGTTTCGAGTTAGCTACTCACCATCGTCGGGCAAAAGCTCAAAGAGCTCCATCTTGGCGTTCATCCACTCTTCAACGTGGCCCGATTCCAAGATGGTCATCATTTCTGACATGGCATCAAGGTGCGGTTGATCTGCCAAAGCGACCATCTCAGCACCATGCTGTTGGCTCTGGCTGGCCACTTCCTCGAAGGTAGAGCCTCGAAACGCTTGACTGCACGCCCCGCCGAGTTCTTTACAACTAATAGTTCTCATTGGACCAAAGTCTAAAGGGTTGCGGTTTTGAAGTCACTTTAAGGACCTCCTAGACCTAGGTCGATGTGCTTTTTGGTAATTCACCAACGTGCCTTGAGGAATAGTTGGCTCAGAAGTTTTAGCTGGCATACTTATGTCATACCGTTTATCAAAGATGATTGTGGGGGCCAAATGATTAGTCAGTGTCTTTCTCTGTCCACAGCCGCGGGCGCACCAAAAACCAGCTGCATTTACGCGGCCAAAGTAGCGCCTTCATTTACTACAAAGGCGTTTGTCGCAAAACGATATCAAAATTTGGGTCTTCTGACCGTTTAAAGGCGCTTTAGTCGCCAACAATCCACTCGTAAAACACTCCAGCAACTCACCAGCCTTTGGTTCTCATGTATACAACCAAAGCCTTTTTACTGGTATTACCGCCTGTATTTGCAATCTTTGACCCTGATTGGATACAATAATGTCAAACCCCAAAGGTTTTTCCTATCTCGCGAAACCCAAATGCGAGTCTCAAACAGCTGCCCTGACCCGGGCAAACACATTTATCGCAAGCGTTAGCCTAAACGTAGAAGCACAAGAAAGTTTTTTATGTCACTGTCGACACTGAAGCGTTGGGTAACCGAGGTTGCCGATCTAACCGATCCAACCGAAATAGTCTGGTGTGACGGCTCTTATCCCGAAGGCCAAAAAATCAACGCGCTGCTTGTTGAAAATGGCACCTTTGAGAAACTAAATCAGAAGATCAGACCAAACAGCTTTATCGCACGTACTGACCCTGCCGATGTTGCAAGAGTCGAGTCCAGAACGTTTATTTGTTCTGAGGAAGAAAAGGACGCAGGGCCAACAAACAACTGGGTTGAGCCGGCAAAAATGCGCGCTGAACTCAATGAGAAATTTGCGGGTTCGATGCGTGGTCGCAAAATGTATGTGATCCCGTTTTCCATGGGGCCACTCAACTCACCGCTTGCTCGCTACGGAGTTGAAATAACAGACTCCCCTTATGTCGTGGCATCGATGCGAATAATGACCCGTGTCAGCGACAAGATTGTAGACAGGATTGCTGCAGGTGCCGACTGGGTCCCTGCGATTCATTCGGTTGGTCAACCACTGATTGATGACCAAGGAAACACCGTTGCCGATACCCCCTGGCCCTGCAACCCGGAAAACGTTTACGTAGTTCAGTTCCCGGAGACCCGAGAGATTTGGTCCTTCGGTTCTGGGTACGGCGGCAATTCACTGCTTGGCAAGAAGGCCATGGCGCTTCGCATTGGTTCGGTCCTTGCGCGCGACGAAGGTTGGTTGGCAGAGCACATGCTACTAATCAGAATTACCACCCCTGAAAAAAAGAAGTACCACGTGGCGGCCGCCTTCCCTTCCGCCTGCGGTAAAACAAATCTTGCGATGTTGCAGTCTCAAATGCCAGGCTGGAAAGTCGAGACCCTGGGCGATGACATTGTTTGGATGGCGCCAAACGATAGAGGAAAGATCCGCGCAATCAACCCGGAAAACGGTTTGTTTGGAGTCGCGCCGGGTACTGGAATCTCCACCAACAAGGTTGCGGTTGACTCAATGCGCGAGGGCGCTATTTTTACCAACGTCGCCACCACTAAAGACGGAGACGTTTGGTGGGAGGGTCTTACCGATGAAGCCCCAGACCACCTGACTGATTGGAAGGGTGACCCCTGGAACAAGGACAGTGGAAAAGCTGCCGCTCACCCAAATGCTAGGTTCTGCCTGCCAATCGATCAGGTTACGAGCCTTAGTGACAATTGGGCAGAGCCCGAAGGTGTCGAATTAGACGCGATCTTGTTCGGTGGCAGAAGAGCCACCAACGTGCCGCTGGCTGTTCGATCCCTGAACTGGCAGCATGGCGTTTTCCTAGGAGCAACCATTGCCAGTGAGCAAACTGCTGCTGCCGAGGGACCAATTGGAATCCTTCGACGCGATCCATTTGCCATGTTGCCGTTCTGCGGCTACAACATGGGTGACTACTTCGGTCACTGGTTGTCTTTCGCCGAAAAGCTTGATCCGGCTAATTTGCCGACCATCTTCCAGGTGAACTGGTTCCGAAAAGATGAAAACGGCAAGTTCATTTGGCCAGGCTTTGGTGAAAACATGAGGGTTCTGCAGTGGATCGTGGGGCAAATTGAGGGCAAAGACTCCTCGATCGCAACCCCAATTGGCATGGTTCCAAAAGCCGAGGCGCTAAACACCGAAGGCCTACAGCTCTCAGAGGAGAAACTTGCTCAATTGCTTGCGGTTGATCGGGACACTTGGAGCCACGAAGCCGCTGAAATTGCGGGATTCTTTGAGAGCTTTGGCGACAAAATGCCGGAGGAGCTGAAGGTGGAATTGCAAAATCTCGAGAGTAGACTTCGGGCCTAATCGACCGCGGTTTTTTGCGCGATTTATGACCTTCAAAAACAGGTAACAATTCCCTAAAGTTTGTTCTCTGAGAGCCTCTTGTTGTTCTGTAAGGGTTTACACTATTCCCGAAACGTCGTAAAAATTAACTTAGATTTCTTACGCCACAATGATCGAGCTTCAATGAGGAAGGAACAACGATGGATAAGACAAGACTGGCAGGTAAAAAGGCCCTTATTACGGGAGCTGCGCAAGGAATGGGCGCCGCAATCGCCAAGCACTGGGCAGCACAAGGCGCGGAAGTTTGCCTCGGCGACCTAAACATTGAGGGCATCAAGGCCGTTGCCGATGAAATCATTGCCGATGGAGGCAAGGCCACCTACATAAAACTTGATGTTGCCAGCGAGGAAGACGCCAAGGCAGCTGTTCAGCACACCGTTGACACTTTTGGCGAAATCAACCTTCTTCTGAACAACGCAGGCATCAACAAGCCACTGTTCTTCTTGGACATCACCAAGGAAAACTTCGACCTACTGAACAAAGTCAACACCTGGGGATCCCTAAACGTTATGCAGAAGGTTGCTCAGCAGATGAAGGATCAGGGCAAGCGCGAGTATCCATACAAGATTCTCAACGTTGGCTCGATTCTTTCTCGCGAGGCTTTCGATGACGTCACCGTGTACACAATGACAAAGCACGCAATTCTTGGTCTAATCAAGGCCGGCGCCAAGTCGCTTATTGAGCACAACATCACCGTCAACGGCTACGGCCCAGGGGTTGTTCGCACCGAGATGTGGGAGCAGCTAGACAAGGACCTAGTCGAAATCGGCAAGTTCGAGAAGCGGGGGCAGTCAATGGATGACATCGCTGAGAACATGATACTTATGAAGCGCTACAGCTACCCAGAGGACGTAGTTGGAACTGCTTCGTTCCTAGCCAGCCCAGAGTCTGACTACATGACCGGTCAGCTTCTAATGATCGATGGCGGAATGGTAATCCAGTAATTTAGACAATAAAAAAATCCCCCCGGAAGGTAGCCGCCTTGGGGGGATTTTTTTGCGCTAGAAAGACACTATTAGAGGATTCTCGACTGCGGTGGGTTCAACACCGCCGAGAAGCTTGAGCTGCCGAACATGCTCCAGTTGGTGACAGCAAAGCTGCCGCCGTTTAGTTCTTCCTGGCGCCTTCACCCGTTGTTTTGAAGCTGCTGTGGCGACTCTTCCGGGGAGGAGAAGCCACGATCTCGCTGCGGCTCCGGGGTAGGGAAAAGTCCGTAAAACAGGGCTTTGGGAGGGGTTCAACCTCCGCATTGACTGGGAGAACGGCCTTTGCACGTTGGGTTGGAATACGCTGAAAGTGCACATCTCGACCACACAATGGGAAAGAAGGAGCACATTATGATGAAGCAATTTACAGATAAAACCGCACTGGTAACCGGTGGAGGATCTGGTATTGGACGGGCTGTTGCCCATGGGCTGGCAGCAGAAGGTGCCAATGTAATAGTTAACGACCTAACGCTTGAGGTTGCTCAAGAGGTCGTCACCGAAATTGTAACTGCGGGTGGAAAAGCTACCGCGGTTGCCGGCAACGTCGGTAAGCCCGAAGATGTAAAAGCAGCCGTCGACAAGGCTGTCGAAACCTACGGCGCCCTTCATCTGGCGTTCAACAACGCAGGAATTGTTGGCCCACAAGGCCCTGTTCACGAGACAGACATTGACGACTATAAGCAGCTCATGGAAGTCAACGTTGATTCTGTTTTCTACGGACTAAAGTACCAAGTTCCTGAAATAATCAAGGCCGGTGGCGGTGCCATCGTGAATGCGTCATCAGTGGCAGGCCTTGTAGGCGTTTCCACTATGGCGCCTTACGTTGCTACAAAGCATGCTATTTCTGGAATCACCAAGGCAACAGCGCTCACCTATGCAGCTGACGGTGTGCGCATCAATTCGGTGCACCCCGGCTACATCGACACTCCACTGCTATCAAGTTTTTCAGAGGAAGCACACGCTGCCATGGTGGACTTGCACCCCATTGGCCGTCTCGGAACAGCCGAAGAGGTGGCGAACCTCGTGGTCTTCTTGCTCTCGGACAAGGCCAGCTTCATCACCGGATCGCAGCACGTCGTTGACGGTGGTTACACAGCCATCTAGTCAAAGCCCCAACAATCAGATCCTAGGCACTAACACCAACGGCAACGTCGCAAAAACCACGGTGCCGTTGGTGTTTCGCATTACTTGATAACCGAAAGTCGTAAGAAAGCCATAAAAAATCCCCCCAAAAGGTAGCCGCCTTAGGGGGGATTTTTTTATGCGCTAGATAAGCATTGTTAGAGGATTCTCAATCCTTGCCTTGAAGGCCGCTAGCCACTGAGCAGCCAACGCACCGTCAACCGCTCGGTGGTCAGCAGATAGCGTCACGCTCATGATGGTGGCGATAGTTATCTCGCCATCCACAACCACGGCCTTCGGCCCAGCTGCACCGACGGCCAAAATACCTGACTGCGGTGGGTTCAAGATCGCCGAGAAGCTTGAGGTGCCGTACATGCCCAAGTTAGTGACAGCAAAGCTTCCACCATTTAGTTCTTCTTGGCGTAGCTTGCCTGCTCGTGACCTTTCGGCCAAGTCAGTGATGGTCCTGGCAATGTTGCTAAGTGACCGTTTTTCAACGCCTCGGATAACCGGAGTGAGCAAACCACCGTCGGTTGAGACTGCGATCGATATGTCTACTGACTCGTACTTGATCATGGCGTCTGGTCCCCAGACAACATTCGCTTCTGGGACATCCTCAAACGCTGCAGCCACGGCTCTAACAACCATGTCGTTGACCGATATCTTGACCTGTGAGCTTTCGTTTATCTTCTTACGCAGTGCAAGCAGTTCATCCACTTTGCAGTCTGCGTTTAGGTAGAAGTGCGGAACAGTGCTCTTGCTCTCAGTAAGCCTTCTGGCGATTGCCTTACGCATCGAAGTGTGAGGAACCGTTGAGTAAGTAGACGAGTACTCCTGGCTCGCAAGCTCCTTAGAAGCACTGGTGCTCACTGGAGCTGGAACCTGAGGGGCTACTACTGGGCTAGCTGCAACAGGTGCGGCTACTGGGCTAGCTGCAACAGGTGCAGCCATTGGCTCAACCGCAACAGGAGCGTTTGCGACGCTCGCTTCGACATCGCGTCTGACAACCCTTCCACTTGGGCCAGTACCGGTGATCTGACTCACATCGACGCCAGCATCCTTGGCTAGTTTTCTGGCAATAGGAGACACGCGCTGTCTCCCGGAAGCCTGAACGGTTTCAGCTGGAACAACTGCTGAGGCATCTGCGGCGGTGCCAGTTGGAGTTGCGACTGGCTCCGCAACAGGGCTAGCGACAGGGCTAGCAACCGGAGATGCGGCTGGTGGCACTGGTGCCTCTGCAGCCGGAGTCGCTTGCTCTGGAGCAGCAGTCTCGCCTGCTTCACCAACCATGGCAATGGTGCTACCGACTTCCATTTCATCGCCTGGCTTGCCAATGAGCTCCAAAATAGTTCCGGCGGTTTCTGCCAAAAGCTCTACGACTGCCTTATCGGTTTCGATTTCGGCTATTTGCTGGCCAACGACAACCTGGTCGCCAACGGCGACCTGCCAGCTAGAGATGACTGCGTGAGTTGCACCCGCTGCAACCTCGGGAAGTTTGATTTGTGTGGCCATTAGTTTTTGCCAAACCCTTCCTTCACGAGGTTCAAGCCTGCCACCACTTCTTCAAGGCCTGCGATAGATGCTCGCTCTAGAACCTTGGAGATGCTTGGTGATGCTTCACGTCCGTGAACTCGTTGAACTGGCTGATCCAAGTGGTCAAAGAACCTGCGCTGTATCTCATCGGACAGCCACCCACCGTAGCTGGTGCCTTGAACGCCCTGCTCGACTATGACAACACTGTTGGTCTTCTTGATGCTCTCACCGATGGTGTCCCAGTCAATGCTCGCTCGATCTAGCCAGCGAAGATCGATCAGTTCGCCATCTAGGCCGGTCTGGTCAAGTGCTTCCTTGGTGATGTTGACCATGTTTAGGTAGCTGAGAATTGTGGTGTCTTTTCCTTCTCTAACAACTCGTGCCTTGCCAAATTCGATGTGGTAGTCAAGATCGTCGGCTGGAATCAGACCGCGCTGGGTGTAGAGATCAACGTGCTCGATCATCAAAACTGGGTCTTCCATCTTTAGCGCAGCGTTCATGAGACCGATGTAGTCAAACGGGTTGCTGGCTGCAACTACTCGCCAACCAGGGGCGGTAGCAAAAATGCCGGCTGGATCCATTAGGTGCTGGGAGCCATAGCCCGAGCCCATTGCAATCTTGGTTCTTAGAACCAATGGCACTGGGTTCTGACCACCAAACATGTGCCTGGCCTTACCGATTTGATTGAAGACCTGGTCGGCTGCCACCCAAAGGAAATCCGGATACATGAACTCAACTACCGGGCGAAACCTGCCGTCCATGGCCATTCCGCCGCCAAGGCCCGCAAAGGCGTTCTCGCTAATTGGGGTTCCAAGTACTCGGCCGTCATATTTATCTGGCAGGCCCTTGGTCGCACCGTTAGTGCCACCCTTCAGGCGATGAACATCCTCACCCAAAATAATGATTCGGTCATCAAGTTCCATTTGACGATCCATGCCCTTAGCCATGGCGTCAACAAAACGAATGTCGGTTGTTTCTCCGGTGTAAGAGTCCTGCTCAAGAGTCTTGGCTCCAGCAAGCTCTGAGAGATCCGAACGCAGTCCAACGTCCACGAAACCGGCGTCTGGCCAGAGGTTAGCCTTGATTTTTCTAGCTCCCGGCTTTCCGTCTAGATCTGGCTCTAGCAATTCAAGTGCGACTAGCTCCATTGCGGCAACTGCTTGCTTCCTGGTGTCAGCAACTTGCTCCTGAGTGATCAAACCGAGTTCGATCATCTCGTTGGCAACCTTGTCCAGTGGGTCACGGCTTCTCCAGTGCTCTTCTTCTTCCTTTGAGCGGTAACCGAACGCGCTTCCTGGGAAGGCTCCGTTCTGGTGGAAGAATCTGTAGACCTCTGCTTCAACAACCGCTGGGCCCTTGCCCGAACGAACATGCTCCTCAACTTCTTGCATTACGTGCCAAACGGCAAGTGGGTCCATTCCGTCTACGCGCCAGCTAGGAATACCAAAACCGACTCCGCGACCGCTTAGGCGATCTTCCTTGGTTGCCTCGGCAACCGTGGTCGAAACCGCGTAGAGGTTGTTCTCGATGAAAAACACTAGTGGGACATCCCAGGCGGCAGTTAGGTTCATGCTCTCAAGCACGCTGCCGATGTTTACGGCTCCGTCTCCGAAGTAGCTGGTTGTCATATCCGTTGTTCCAGCTCGCTTCTGTGACCATGCGTTACCAGCTGCAAGCGGAACACCGCCGCCAACAATCGCGTTGGTTCCCAGTGCTCCGGCTTCATGCCACTGAAGGTGCATCGAGCCACCACGGCCCTTGCAATATCCTTGGGCAAGCCCAAGGATCTCGGCGGCGGTCTTCTGCAAAACTTCTTGGACTTGGCTGGTTACAAGGTTGGTCACATCTAGTTGAGGTGCTACGTAGGCAATTGCCTTAGCTAAAAATTGGTGGTGGCCTCGGTGGGATCCATTGATGGCATCGGTTGGGCGCATACCGACGATGGAACCTACTGCTCCACCTTCTTGACCGACAGATGAGTGAGCGGGACCGTGGACCAGACCCTCACCGGCGATGTCAAGAATCGCCTCTTCGAATGCTCTGATTAGGTGTAGCTGACCGAGCATGGTCTCGAGTAATTTAGGGTCGGCGTTTTGATAGTCCTGCTTGGTGGTTTTGATCTCAACCCATGGCTCGAGGGGATCTAGCTGAATGCGTTCGGTCATCGATGACTCCGTAAAGAATATTGATTGGCTATTGGTACTAATTTAGCGTGATTGGATACATTACTACAACCACTAACCCAAAAAAGCGTGCATAAAGCGCCTTTCATGAGTAGTTTGTATCCAATAGCTAGCAGATGGGCATGTCATGAAAAAGGGAATTCCTGGAATAAGGGGCACCGACCACGTCGGTTTCAACGTGCCGGATATCGAGCAGGCAACCAAGTTTTTTGTCGAGGTAATCGGTTGCGATTACATCTACAAACTGGGTCCTTTCCAGTCCGATGATGACTGGATGGAAAGACAACTAAACGTTGACCCCAGAACAGTGATCAAGCAGAATCGTCACTTTCGTCTAGGCCACGGCACCAACTTTGAAATCTTCGAATACCAATCGGTAGATCAAACCCCGATGCCTCAGCCTAAAAACAGCGATGCCGGTGGTCACCACCTTGCCTTTTATGTGGACGACCTAGATCTTGCAATTGAACACCTGAAGTCTCATGGTGTTGAGGTTTTGGGTGAACCGGTCTCAAGCAAGGCATTTGCCGCCGGTCAGCGTTGGATTTATTTCTTGGCCCCCTGGGGTATGCAGTTCGAACTTGTCAGCTACCCAAACGGTAAGGACTACGAGACGACTGCTCCGGTGAAACTGTGGTCTCCAAAAACTCCTGCGGAGTAGTTTCTTAGTCGACCCTCATTGTTACCTGACAGATCTTGAAGCCCTCTGGGCCTGCAACAACCGAAGCGGCCCCGCCACTGGCCAGGGTCATCGACATGTCTTTCTTGAACTCGAACGTTGAGCCATCCGGGATGGTCGCAACAAATGAGCCTTCAATCACAAAAACACCGTGCTCTTCGCCGTCGGTTGAGAACTCAAGGGTTTCACCAGAAGCTACGTCAACCACTTTTATGGCCTTCCAGGGCCCCGCCATGATTTCAGTGATGTTAGTCACATCGGTCTCGTAGAGGTTTACTCGCGGGCTATAAGTCATGACTAGTGCTCCGATTCTTCGGAAGGGCTGTACTGAGGAAGTGCGTTCACGATCTCCGGCGGCAGCGCCTCAACAACGAAGAACTCCAGAGTCTCATCGCCAATGGTCTCGATTGCATGCTTGCCGTGAAGCGGGGTCATAATCAAATCCCCAGGACCAACCTCAAAGTGTTCACCGTTATATTTCATCATTCCGCGTCCGCGAATAATGAAATAAATCTCTTCGGTTCGAGAGTGAACGTGCTCGCCGACCGCTGCGCCCGGCTCAAGACGGTTGTGCTCGAAGGAATCCCAGGCGGCGTGCATCATCAGCCCTGTGACAAAGCGCTTCCAGCGAAGGACGCCCCGGCCGCCGTGAACGCCGTGGATCTGACTGGGGGAGCCGGTATCGGCAATAATTATCGGAGTACTAGCCATTGCTTCCTCTCAAAATCGGATAAACGAGACAGTCGTTGAAGTCTAGTAAACCGTATGCGATGAGGGAAAAATTAGGATTTCAGTCGCCGGTTGGACTGCAAAAAGCCTGGAATCGGATTCGAATTTTTAGTCAAAAATCTCAGGGTGTGCGACCAGCGACTTGCGGGTGCGTCGAATGTGAGCGCCCAGAATTACTTCTAGCTCATCCAAGTCGCCGCGAACCAAAGTGTCCAGAATTAATCGGTGCTCTAGGTGAGTGACACTGTCTTTTTCGAGTCCGCTTAGCTTCACGAATGCTCGACGGTAATGCTGAGTGGTGTTCCACAGACGCTCCACTAGGTCTTTGATCATTCCGGCAGGTCCATGCGAGTAGGAAAGCAGATGAAATTCCCTGTCGAGCCTGAGGAACTGAGCGACATCGTCACAGGATTCCATCTGCTCTAAGAGTTTTTGTAATTCGACAATTGTGTCTGGATGCATCTGCTCTGCGCTTCTGCGTCCGAGAAGCGGCTCCAGCTTCTCGCGAATGAGATAGGCCTCTTCGCACTCGGTTTTATTGAGTTTAGATACCCAGGCACCGGTGTTGACAACGATTGTTACCAGTCCGTCTGCTTGCAGACGACGCAGTGCGTCTCGGACCGGTAGCCGACTGGCACCAAATTCGACTGCCAGTTGCTCTTGCAAGATTCGAGACCCCGGAAGTAGGTCGCCGGAAAGAATTTGCGCACGGAGCTCATTGGCGATTTTCTCGCTTGAGCCTCGGTCTTTTTCCTCCACGCTGGTCTCCTTCGGTTATCAGACAGAATCTTAGCCTCTTCAGTTGGCTGAGATATCTAGCTACTTACTCCTTAGCTACTGAGCAGTGTGGCCGCCATCGATTATCAACTCGGTTCCGGTTACGTAGCTGGATTCGTCGCTCGCGAGAAACAATGCCCCGAAAGCGACTTCCCTCGCGGTACCAAGGCGACCAAGAGGAGTTTTGGCGACAATCTCCTGGGTCATCGACTTATCCTGTGCCATCACCAGAGGGGTTTCGATGATCCCTGGGTGAATTGAGTTAGAGCGAATACCATCCGGTGCGTAGGTGAGAGCGACATTTTTGCTTAGAGCCCGAACTGCTCCCTTGGATGCCGTATAGGCCGCAACACCGACTGCACCGACCACTCCCCACATAGAAGAGTTGTGAACAATTGACCCCTTGCCGGCAGCACGCATGTGTGGCAAGACCGCTCTGGTTCCCAGGAACACACCATTTAGGTTGATGTCCAAAATCTTGGTCCAGTCGTTCAGCTCAATAGTTTCAATACCTTCGTATGACCCAACAATGCCCGCGTTGTTAAACAAAATGTCTATTTGCCCGGCCTCTTCTATGATCTGGCGTACGACGCTTTCCCAGGCAATACCGTCTGTCACGTCGTGGGGGACAAAGCTGATCTCGAGGTCAGTAAAAGCTTCATCTAGGCTCAGGTCGAGGACATAAACTTTTGCCCCCTGCTCAGCAAAAAGCTCTGCAGTAGCGCGTCCAATGCCTCTGGAGCCACCAGTCACAATCGCTACCTTGTTTGCTAGTCTCATCTGTCTACCATTTCTGGACCATCTGCGCCAACGATGAGCCTGGATCGAGTGTTCGATTGCATACAATCCTTGCATTTTTTCTACAATTCAGCCGACTTTAGGCTTTGCATTAGCTAAAATGTATCCAATTGCTTGATTTCAACTTGCAGTAAGTAGTTGGTAGGTTGGGTACTGGCAACAGATAAATTCATGTGAAAAACCATCTCTACCCAGAATGAGGCCCCAATGGCAATGGCAACCATCAACCCGACGACCGGCGAAACTGAATTTGAAGTAGACCTTCACACACCGGCCGAGGTAGAGACCCGCATTGCCCTGGCGCAGACCGCCCACGAGACTCTTCGAACCATGAGCTATGCCGAGCGCGCTGCCTTGATGATCAAAGCCGCTGACTTGATTGAAAGCGAAGTAGAGCAGACAGCAATCATGCTTACCCGTGAAATGGGTAAGCCAATTGCGCAGTCCCGAGGAGAAGTTCTCAAGTGTGCCAAGAGCATGCGCTTCTATGCTGAAAAGGCAGAGGAGTTTCTAGCACCGCAGGTGCTAGCGGACCCATCGACGGTTAACGCCAGCCAAGCGATGGCCATTTGGCAGCCGCTAGGTGTCGTGTTGGCCGTTATGCCCTGGAACTACCCGCTTTGGCAGGTAATTAGGTTTGCAGGTCCAGCACTAATGGCTGGAAACTCTGGAGTGTTGAAGCATGCTTCAAACGTTCCGCAGTCTGCCCTTTACTTGAATGACATCTTCACCCGCGCAGGCTTCCCTGAGGGCTCCTTCATAACCCTTATGATCTCGGCATCCAGCGTTGCAAGCGTGATTGACGACTGGCGCATAAAGGCCGTTACCCTCACCGGTTCCGAGCCCGCCGGGCGTGCAGTTGCTGAGCGCGCAGGACGACAGATCAAGCCCTCGGTTATGGAGCTTGGTGGCTCTGATGCTTTTGTTGTAACGACAAATGCGGACATCGAAGCTGCTGCCACAACCGCCGTAGCCGCCAGAATCAACAACAACGGCCAATCCTGTATCGCAGGAAAGCGCTTCCTGGTCTTTGCGGACGTGTACGACCAGTTCGTGGAAAGTTTTGTATCAAAGATGAGCGCGCTGAAGATGGGCGACCCAATGGACGAGACAGTCCAGCTCGGACCGCTGGCAACAGCCAACGGAAAGCGCGACATTATTGAGCTAGTCGAAGACGCCAAGGCCAAAGGGGCAAACATTCTTTGCGGTGGCGAAACTCCAGAGGGACCGGGCTTCTTCTATCCAGCAACCGTTATTGATGGTCTAACTGATGACATGAGGCTTGTCATGGAAGAGGCTTTTGGCCCGGTTGCCAGCATCTACAAAGTCGCCAACAAGGAAGAGGCGATCAAAATCGCCAACCAAACAACCTTTGGTCTTTCCTCCGCTATTTGGAGCCAGGACACTGCCGAGCAGGACTACTTTGTTCAGCACCTTCAGGCAGGTGCTGTCTTCGTAAACGGCATGACGATTTCTTATCCGGAGCTAGCGTTTGGTGGAATCAAGGACTCAGGCTTTGGGCGCGAGTTGTCCGATGCCGGCATCAAAGAGTTCTGCAATCTAAAAACTGTCTGGAAGGCTTAGCCGCTTGCCGCGGGTCGGGTTTCTTGGCCTTGGAACTATGGGGCTCGCAATGGCCAGTAATTTGGTCATGGCAGGTCACCCAGTTCTCGGGTGGAACCGCTCCCAGTCACCCCTTCTGAAACTTGTCGCTGCCGGCGGTGACGCTGCCGAGTCTGCCAAAGAAGCCCTGTCTCAACCGATTTCCTTCTCAATGCTTGCCAACGACGACGTTCATGACACCGTTTTAGCAGCCGAGAACCTCACCGCTGGAACCATTCATGTTGGCATGGCGAGCATCTCTCCAGCAAAGGGCCTTGAGCTTTCTCAACGGTTTCTGGAAGCCGGGGCAAAGTATGTTTCAGCCCCTGTCCTCGGCAGGCCGAATGTGGCCGAAGCCGGAGAACTCAACATCCTCACCGGCGGTGATGAATCCGCCATCACACAGGCGCTGCCGTTACTGGAGGCGATGGGGTCCAAAATATGGAATATTTCCAATCAGCCGGCCACAGCCAATCTTGTGAAAATTGCCGTTAACTACAACATCCTGCACGCCATTCAAGCTATTGCCGAGTCGGTGGCTCTCGTGGAAAGAAATGGTGTTTCAGGCAAAGCCTTCGTGGAGCTACTAACCTCAACACTCTTTTCATCAGTCGTCTACAAAGGCTATGGAGCACAGATTGCAGATCGGGAGTATCAGCCGGTCATGTTCTCAATGGAGCTCGGTAAAAAAGACCTTCAATTGGCCATGGACAGCGCGGCGGAGTCTCAACTAGAAATGCCAACAGCTAGCGTCTTGATGGAGATAATGAACGCAGCAATTGCAGACCCAGCCTTAGCGGATCAAGACTGGGCCGCGATGGCGCAAATAACTCTAAGAACCAACAGCTCGGACTAGTAAGGGTTGGTAACAAACAGCTTTTCAGCTGGGAACTTGGTTATAACCTGAGCTCCATTGTTGGTAATAACGACTTCCTCTTCGATTCTGGCTGCCGAAATGCCATCTGGTGATGGGCAGTAAGTTTCAAGAGCGAAAACCATACCGGCCTTTATTTCAACCGGGTGGCTCAAGCTGTTTAGACGCGAGATAATCGGGCGCTCATGCAATCCAAGACCAAGTCCGTGACCAAACTGCAAACCGAAAGCATCCATCTCATTGGCAAAGCCAATGTCGGTGGCCTTTGGCCATAGCTTGGCAACCTCGTCGGTTCCGACACCGTCGGCAACCTTGTCGATTGCAGCATCCATCCATTCTCTGGCCTTGGCATAGGCATCATGCTGCGCAGGAGTGGAGCGACCGACCGAGAAGGTGCGGTAGTAACAGGTGCGGTAGCCCTGGTAGGAGTGAATGATGTCGAAAAACGCCTGGTCGCCTGGGCGAATGATGCGATCAGTGAAGTTGTGTGGGTGAGGATTACAACGCTCTCCAGAGACCGCATTAATTGCCTCAACCTGCTCTGAACCAAGTTCGAATAGCTTCTTGGAAGCGAGAGCAACGATTTCGTTTTCCTTGATGCCTGGCCTAAGCGCATCGGTGATGTCCTGGTAAACACCGTCGACCATTGCAGCGGCCTGAGACAGAAGCATGATCTCGTCAACATTTTTGATTGATCGCGCGTCAAGCATGTCCTGCTGAATGTCAATAACCAGCAATCCCTGGGCCTGCATTTCAAACAAGAATGCTGGCTCAACGATGTCAACGCCAACTGGAAGGTGGTCAACACCAGCATCAGCAAGCATGCCCTTGATGGTCTTGACGGCGTCCTTCATTAGTCCAACCTCTGGGTGGATGGCGCCTCTGAGTCCAAGCATTCCGGCGTGGGAGTGACCTGGCTCTATCCAGGGTGCAAAAAGCTGGTGGTGCTTGGCCGCAGAACCAAAGTCCCAGATGTGCGGCTTGCCGTCGCGTGTGAGGAGAGCGTAGCGAGACATTTTGTCGCCAAGAGCTCCGCCAACCCAAGTCTGGGTTGTGTAGCGAATGTTGTAAAAGTCAAAAAGCAAAAACGCGCCGCACTCGGTTCCCTCGAGGGACTTCATCGCGCGGGCCAAGCGGTAGGCACGGAGGCGCTTGTAATCAACCCGCTCTTCAAAATCGACCGAAGTCGTTCCGTGAGCCGGGATCATGCGGTTATCAAAGTCGAGTGCAGGAACCAAAGGTTTTGGCTCGAACGCGGTGTCACTCATGTAAATCTCCAATTAAAAATACTGATTTTGAAAAACGGGATAGAAACTCGTTGGTGCTTTGCTGCCTATTTGCGTTGCTTTTGTTGCTGCACCCTTACCGGGTGAGGTCTTTTTCAAGACCCCGCCCGGTTTGGGTTTGCAACTACTTAGTTTTTGGAACTATTTGTGGCTAGTGTTTACCACTCTGGCGCTACGTCAGCGTCAGATGCGTTGCCAGCGGTTACCTTTACAGAAGGCATGAATCTAACTTCACGCTCTCCAGCAGCAATCTCGCCGGTTAGTACTGCATACATCAAACGAGTCGCGTTGTCGCCATCCCATGAGGATGACTGGAATACGGTTCCGTCTAGGCTGCCTGCAATAACAAGTGGGTTACCTAGGAAGGTGTTACCGATTGAGGTGATGAAGTAGTCAGCTGCGACTACGCCACGTGCCTCTAGAGCTGCGATTGCACCAGCTGCGATTGAGTCGTCAGCTGCATAGATGCCGCCGATGTTGTCGATACCCTGAGCAGTGATCATCTCTGAGGCAACCTGCTGAGCAGTAGCCTTGGTCCAGTCAGTTGACTCTTCCTGCAAGATGGTTACGTTAGGGCAGTTAGCTGCAACGGTGTCAGTGAAACCATTGTCGCGGTCGATAGCAGTTGCGTTACCAGGTGCACCGTTTAGCTGAATGATGTTTACTGGGGTGTCTCCAACAAGCTCACACATGATCTCGGCTGAAGATACGCCCTGGCCATAAGTGTCTGGTCCTGAGTAACCGAATGATAGAGCCTTGTCAGCGTCGAATAGGTCAGAGTTGGTTACGGTTACAGGAATACCTGCAGCTGCAGCTGCCTCTAGACATGGACGAACAGAGTCACCAACAGCTGGCCAAAGGATAATTCCGTCTGGCTTTGCTGCAACGGCAATTTCACACTCAGAAGCTTGCTTGTCACCGTCGTACTGTGAGTTGGTGATGGTCAGGTTAATACCTAGCTCGGCTGCTGCTGCTTCCATTGCTGGAACGTAGAAGGTACCGTATGCCTGGTCTGAACCCTGAGGAAGCAATGCGTAAACCTCGTAGGTCTCCGCTACTTCTTCGGTTGAATCGGTTGTGCTACCTGCGTCTGTGGTTGTCTCTTCTTCAGCTGCTGCGCAGCCAGATAGAACCAAAGCGGCCGCGGCCAGCATCACTGCTGGAGCGAGTACTAGACGAGATTTTCTCATAGTTGCCTCTTCCTTCACTTAATTTCACGATCGACGGCGCCGATCTTTTTTCTCTGGCCTATTTGGCTAGAGAATTCTTTATCCCTTGGAACGTGGTGCTTAGCGAGCCCCAGACAGCTCGCAGGCTGCTCGGGTCAGTGATGACAGCAATGAGCAAGATGCCACCGATGAAGATCTCCTGAATCGGAATCTGAACACCGGAGATAGTCAGCGCAACCTGGAGCATTCCAAGTGACGCAGCACCAATTAGGGTTCCAATAATCGAACCCTTTCCACCCTTCAGGTAATTACCCCCGATGATTGCCGCAGCGAAGCTGGCAAGCAAAACGGTGGAGCCTGAGGTTGGATCGGCACTGGTTCGCTCAACAGCGTTGATGATTCCAGCGATTGCAGCTACGACCCCGGAAATAATGAAACCGGTGAAGATTCTTCGCTTGACTGGGATTCCAGCATCGTAGGCAGCCTGTCGGTTACCACCAACAGCCAAGAACTCTCGACCTGCCTTGACGCGAGAAACAAAAATCTGGATTGCAATGAAAATCAGGAAGAAGATCAGGATTCGAGGAGTCAGAGGTCCAAGAAGCGGCTGACCGAAGGCGATTCCCAAGTCGGTGTTCTGAAGCTTCACGGGCGCCTCATCAGAAATAACAAAAGCCATTCCTCGGAGCGCGAAAAGCATTCCAAGGGTCGCAATGAATGAATTGATTCCAACAATCGCTACGAAGAAAGCATTGATGAGCGAAACGACGACTCCGGCGGCCAGTGCAGCCAGAACTCCAATTGCCATGTTGGTCTGGTTTGCCACCGTGACGGCAATTACACCGGAAACAGCCAGAGTGCTAGCAACGCTGAGGTCCAGCTCGCCCATCAGAATCACAGCTGTTAGACCCAGAGCCACAAGGCCGATAAGTGCGATTCTTCCAAGTGTTACCTGGTATGCGGTGAAAACTAGAGGCTGGGAGACGGTAACGAACGTCGCGATAATCGCAAACAATACGACCGCGCGGCCTTCAGTGCGCCTGGCCAACACACTTCTGAACTTGCCCCAGAAGCCTGTGGCCGTTGAGCCGACCTTAATTACGGTTTGATTGGTCATTTCTTGGACACCCTTCTGCCGAGTGCGTCCACAGTGACTGCGAGCACAATCAAGGACCCAATCGCTACCTGCTGGAACCCATAACTAACCTGAACTAGCACCAAGACATTAGACAGGATGCTCACGAACACAACACCCAGCAGCGTTCTGGGAACGCTTCCCTTGCCGCCAAATACGCTGGTTCCACCAACGATGATTGCCGCAAGCGCTTGGAAGTCAAAGCCCGTTGCCATGTTTGAGACGGCAGTATTTGAGAACGCAGCAAGAACAAAACCAGCGAACATGGCAGCCATTGAAGTGACCATGAAGGCCCCGATAACTATCAAGCCAGTGTTGGTTCCCGCCAGCCTGGTTGCGCTAATGTTTACGCCGAACGATCGAATCAGAAAACCGAAGTTCGTTCGGGTTAGCACGAAGGTCAGTATCAATGTGACTGCTACTAGAACAACAGCTGAGTAAGGGAAAGGGCCGAGCTTACTGGTTCCGAAGGTTGCGATCGGTCCATCTGCTGGACCAAATACCTGGCTTCCGCCAGAAAGTAACCGCAAGAGACCTAAGCCGATGTAGGTGGTCGCGAGCGTGACGATCACAGCGTTTGCCTTGAAATAACCGACTGCGATTCCATTTACAAGCGCGAAGATGATCGCAACTACGAATGCCACTGCGAAAGCGATAATCAAGTTGTAGGCATTGCTGACTGCAATCAATATCACTCCGGCGGCTGCTGCTTGGGCAACAACTGAGAGATCCAGGTAGTTACCCGTGATAACCACAAAGGTCATGCCCAAAGCAACGATCCCGATGGGAGCTGCCCGGTGAAAAACGTCCGTGACGTTTTGCAACGATGCAAAGCCATCTACGAACAGCACGGCTATCAAAACCAAAATACCGGTGAAGACGAAGATGCCCTTGTCGGCGATAAAGCCAATAAATGAGGTCTTCGGCTTCGTGATCTTGGAATCCTGCGGCTCCTTAGCAACAGTCATTGATTCTGTGAAAGTTTCTTTTGCCATTATGCGCCCACCAACTTCTCGCCTGCAGCCAGTGACATAACTGACTTTTCGGTAGCTTCGGCCCCGGTTAGGGTCCCGGCAATCTTGCCGTCTCGAACAACGTGAATAAGATCTGAAAGCTCTAAGAGCTCTGGAAGATCGGAGCTGATTACAAGAACCGCAGCGCCCTCGTCAGCAAGTTCCTTGACCAGTTTGTGAATCTCGGCCTTGGCACCAACATCAACACCTCTTGTTGGCTCATCCAGAACGATGAACGAAGGCTTACGTCCAAGCCACTTAGCAATAACAATCTTCTGCTGGTTTCCACCTGAGTACTGTCCGGCTTCGCGGGTTACCTCTGGAGGTCGAAGATTTACCTTTTCCGAAAGATCCTTGGCAAAAGCAGCAATCTTGCCCTTGGGCATAACACCGGTTGGCGATACCTCTTTGCGGTTTGGAAGGAATATGTTTTCGGCAACGGTCATGGTTAGCGCGAGACCGTCAGTCCTGCGCTCTTCAGGAACATAGGCCACTCCAGCCTTGATCGCGGATAGGTAACCCGTGATAACGCGCTTTTTACCATTTGAGGTAATGGTCACGCGACCCGCACTTCTTGGGTCCGCTCCGATGATGGCTCTAAGTAGCTCTGTTCTTCCTGCTCCAACAAGTCCGCCTAAGCCAACAATCTGACCCTTGCTTACTTCTAAGTCAATGCCGTTTACCTTTGGAGCCTTGATGCCCTTGGCGCTCAGGACCAGCTCGCCGAACTCTCGTGCTGGCCTGCGCTGTGTTAGGTCTAAATGCAGTTCACGTCCAACCATCTGGTCAATAACTTTGTCTGGGGTGAGATCTCCGATTGAATCGTTCGTTACTAACTTTCCATCTCGAAGAATTGTCACCTTGTTACAGATCTTGAAGACCTCGGGGATGCGGTGAGAGATGTAGATGATTGCTAGGCCCTGGGAAGCCAGGCGCTGAAGCATGCTCAATAGGTAATCGGTTTCGGCGGGAGTCAAGGTTGCGGTTGGCTCATCAAGAATCAGAACCTTTGGCTTTCTTGCAACCGCTCGGGCTATCTCCACAAACTGACGAAGTGCTACTGAAAGCCTTGAGATGCGCTCATCTAGATCAACCTCGACACCGATTTCCTTCAAGGTGTCAGCGGCAATCTTTTTCATCTCTTTGGTCTTGGTCCAACCACCGTTGGTGGGGAACGCGCCGAGCATGATGTTTTCGGCAACGGTCATTTCTGGAATAAGGCTTAGCTCCTGGTGAACAAGTGAAATACCGGCATCAATAGACGCCTTGGCACTGTTCTCAATTTCTTTACCGTCAATGCGGACTGAGCCGCTGTCTGGTGTCTCAACGCCGGCAAGGATTCGCATCAGCGTTGACTTTCCAGCGCCGTTCTCTCCGATTACTGCGTGAATTTCCCCTGGCATGACGCTGACTGATACATCGTCAACCGCCCTTACTCCCCCAAAACTCTTGACGATGTTTCTCGCCTCAATGACAGGTGAAGTCATAGATTCGGCTCCTTTGCCTTTTTCCGGGTATTCGAACTTGTTCACAAGTGTAAACAAGGAGAGAACACAATGTTAAATGGAGACCATTATGTGACTGAATTGTTATCTCTGGGAGAACACTAGGGACTTAGGCGCTTTTAAGCAAAGGCCAAAGGGTTAGTAAATGTGTCGCGCTTCCATTGCTTCGGCTGCACTCGGATTCGAAGCGCCACCCTGTTCGGAAATGAACCAGATCGCTCTTACTTGCTTATCGGTTGCGTTCCAAAAACGATGCGGGATGCTGCAATCAAAAGCAACTGAATCGCCTTCGGTTAGCACCGAAATACTCAGACCGACTTGGATAGTCAGCTCACCGGAAATGACGATCCCGTACTCCCTGCCAACGTGCCTAACAACCTCGCTTGGAGGGTTGGATTTGTGAACAGAAGGCTCGTAGACAACCTCAATGAATTCTGCATTTGTTTCGACCCTGCCAGTTAGCCGCTCCCAGGTCAGGCCGGTTGTCAGATCAAGCTTTGGCCTTGATTCCACGCGCTGAATGACGCCGGCTTCCTCAAGAGAAACCTCTCCAGCTGCCGCGCGTTGTTCTTCCTTGAAGTCGACCGAAGCCTTTGGTTTGCTCGGGTCTTCAAACAGGCTGTCTATTGAAATGCCGAGCTCCTGGGCGACCCGATAGAGAGTTGGAACACTGAAGGAGGCTAAGCCTCTCTCAACCTGAGAAACGTGCGACGCCGAAACTTCAATTCTTCTGGAGAGCTCCCGAACACTAACGCCCGATGCCTCTCTGGCAACCCTAAGGTTTTCGCCAGAACGACGCCAGTGCTGCGCTTCTTCTGGAACAGTCAAAATTAGACCTCTCGGTGCTCTTCGTGTCTCTCATGCTACAGAACTCGTTGCTGTTCTGAGACACAGAACACTAAAAACACAAAAATAGCGAATCTGAAAGCAATGACGCACTTGACTCCTCTGATAATCTCGACCAATGCGAGTAAAACGTGTTCTTGGCTTCACCGCAGCCTCTTTACTTGTTGTAACAGGCGTCGGTGCTCTGGCTGTTGGCGACTATGTATATACGTCCGGTACTGAAGTTGCCTGCGCCGTCAACGCGGACGATGTAAACAACTTTCCAGAGCAGTTCTTCACTGCTCCTTCTGGAGAAGGCCCCTACCCAGGACCAGGTTGGGAAAAGTGGGTCGGCTATGACCTAAGTAGTTGGTGGCTTCAGGATTATCCATATGACTCGGTAAGAATTCCGGTTGCCGACGAGGTCGAGCTAGCCGCCTGGTGGATCGATGCCAAGAACCCCGATTCAAATAAGACCGTGATGGTCACCCACGGAATCGGCACTTCTAAACAAGACTTCAACACATTGTTGCCAACTGCAATGCTTGTGAAAAACGGCTTCAACGTGCTGTTGGTTGACCAAAGAGACGCCGGCGAATCCACCTGCGTGGATGGTCGTCACTCCGCCGGTCAAGAAGAATCTAGCGACTTTGCAGTAGTCGCCGATTGGCTGATTGCCAATAAAGGCCTGTCGGCCGCGAATATAGGCATGTTTGGTGTTTCTGGGGGAGCCATCGCCACCTCGCTGGTTCCAGCAAAATCAAATAATGTTTCAGCCTTCGCGATGGAGGGCACGATCTTTGATTTCAACGCCGCTGCCACCCAAGAGGTTGAGTACCAAGGTTTCCCCGGATTCTTATGGCAGTTTGCACTCATCTCCGCACGGCTTTTCCACGGCACTGACCTTTCAGAAACTTCAGCTAAAGAAGGTATCGATTCGGCAGGTACTAGGCCCATGCTCATCCTGCACGGAGAAATTGACCAAAGGCTCCCTTACCAAAGCTCAGTGGACTTTTATGACTACGCAAAATCAGTCGGCGCTGACATTGAATTAGAGAGCTTTGCGAACGCCGATCACACCGAGGGCATGCTCACCGAGACCGATCGCTATGCCAACGTGTTAGCCGAGTTTTTCGACAGGTCCTTGGCGAACTAACTAGTTCCTAAGCCTCTCAATTCGAAGAACGTCTTGAACTGGTTTCCTAATAGATGGTGCCGGGATGATGTTCCGGTCTTCCTCGCCGACTGATACAAAGCAAACGATCTCTTCGTAGTCTGCGATGTCTGCAAGCTCGCGAAGCTTATTGGCTTGGCTGTTGGTGGAAGAGAAGTTCATTGGACAGCTAGCCCAACCTAAGGCATGAATTGATAGCAGTAGCTGCTGCAAGAAAATGCCACCGTCAATCCACATCTGGTTTCGCTCATTGGACCCGGTGAAGTTTCTGATATCCACCGTGATTACAAGCAACACCGGAATAGGTGAGTTACCAACGTTTCCATTCTGAAGCTTCAAAATGTCACTTATGTCTTGGGCATCTCGATAGGCCCTAACGCTCCAGCTCTGAGTGTTTGAAACACTAGGGGCTTGAACAGCAAGTGCAATTACTCGCTCCAGCTCTGCATCACTTATCTGCTTATCAGACCCGAAGGCTCGGACTGAGCTTCTAGAAACAAGAAACTTTTCAACTCCAGTTGCTGCTGGCAAAGTTATTTGCTTTGGCCTCAGTCCCTTGTCGTTCCAAGAATTCCGGTTGTCTAAGACGGTCTTGGCCTGGGACAGAAGATTCTTTCCTAGTTGATCCCCGTAATTGGCGATTATGTCCTCAACGCGCTTTACAGGACTATTGCCGAAAGGTCTTCTTGGTTCTGGCAGCGCCAGAGCGCGCTCAATCAGGTGAATGTCTTTTTGCAGTTCGGCTTTTGCTTGAATCAGGTTCTTAGGTGCCCTAAACAAACCAAAATGCTTGGCTCGTCGAACCGAGTCCCGAAGGCCCTCGATTACCAGTTTCGTTGCCCGCAGCAAGGAATTGACGATTACGCTTTTGGCCCGAATGCCCTTGCCAAGCTTGCTGCTGCTGCAGAAAGCTCAGTTGGGATAAACCAGACCTTATTGGAATCGCCCTGTGCCAACTCCTTGAGTTGGTCAATGTATTTATAGGCAAGAGCCTGGTCAGTGACTGACGCCTCCGCTAGAGCATCAAAGACCTTTTGAATTGCTTTGGCTTCACCGTCAGCAACCAGTGCCTGAGATTCGGCGTCGGCACGGGCGTTTAGAACCATTGCCTTGGCGCTACCTTCAGCGCGCAAGATGTCCGCTTGCTTATTTCCCTCAGCGGTCAAAATTGATGCTTGCTTAGTTCCTTCGGCAAGCAAAATTGAGGCACGCTTTTCTCGCTCTGCCTTCATCTGCTTCTCCATGGAGTCACGAACTGACTCCGGTGGAACGATGTCCCTGATTTCAACACGGTTCACGCGGACTCCCCACTTACCAGTGGCTTCGTCCAGAACGCTTCTTAGCGCTTTGTTAATAGTGTCTCTGGATGTCAGGGCCTTTTCTAAATCAAGGCTTCCGACTACGTTACGCAGCGTTGTGACAGTCAGCTGTTCGATACCGAGGACAAAGTTGTTGATCTCGTAGGTGGCGGACTTTGAATCGGTCACCTGGTAGTAGATAACGGTGTCTATGGAAACAACAAGGTTGTCTTCGGTAATAACGGACTGAGGCCGAAAATCAACGACTTGTTCGCGCAAGTCAATTGTTCTTCTAATAACGTCGATAAAAGGAAAGACCAGGTTCACACCGGCATTTAGAACCTTATGGAAGCGGCCTAGGCGCTCAACAACCCCGGCAGTTGCCTGGGGAATGATTCGAATCGATCGGATCAAGAGCAGTGCGATAACAATCAGCACAACTGCGGTTACCAAGCTTCCAAAATCAAAGGAATTTAGAATGTCTATCATTTCAACTCACTATCAACGTCACGCCATCGATTTTTTCGATGACTACTTTGGATCCAACCTCTTTGGTGCCTGAACCAGTCCTTGCGCCCCAGGTTTCTCCCTGAATTTTCACGTAACCTGCGATTTGGCTAACTTCTTCGAGGACAAACGCGTGTTTGCCAACCATTGCGGCAGCGTTCGTCATTGTTTCTGGCTTCTCGCCCTGAAGCTTTGTGATAACCGGTCTAACGAATACCAGTGCGACAACGGCGGCGGCTAGAAAGCCAAGCGCCTGCACCCAGATATCAAGACCAAGAAGAGAAAGCACCAGCGGAACTAGGGCCGCTGCCGCGAGAGCCGCAAAATACAAGCCATAGGTAACTAGCTCAATGACTACCAGCGCTGCGATAACTCCCAGCCAGATTAATGTCACTTTGGTCCCTCTCGCTCCATACCGAGCCTAACCGACAACGCCGATTGTTTACTGGGAGCTTTGTTTGCTGGCTGAACTTGGGGTCGGTTGCGTTTGATCTCTAGGCGTGGAAAATTAGCTAACGTTCTGATCCGTAGTTATGTTGCATTGCCTCTGCCCAGGGCCTGAGTGGCAATGTATCCCAGTATTTTATTCGTCAAGCCACCCTTTGCAGATATGCCCATTCCTGTCCATTTCCGCCCGTTGAACGGAATCTAAACGGAATACCAGCTTTGCAGATCAGGTTCCTGGCCTATGTGGAACTAGGCATGTGAATTGTTTTCATGGGTCGTTCTAGAGACAACTATGACAAGCTCCTACCGCAGAAACTGAAGAACGCGAATAAGCAAGAATTGGCAACCCCTCGCATTGAAAAGCTACTCTCCAAGCTTGACTCGAATGATGCAGAGTCTCTCCTGCAAATCGCACTAAATTACTTGTCCTTTGAAGACTATGCAAGTGCTTCGCAGCAGCTTTCAGACTCAGCAAAACTAGGTAACAGGGATGCCATGTTTTTTCTTGGCCGATTGGGGCTTAAAGCAAAGAGTGACCCAAAGTGGCTAATTAAGGCTGCTGAACTTGGTGACTCGGATGCCGCGAGGGCCATCAGGCCTTCGAAATTGCGCTTTTTGAGGTAGATGTGGTTTTGAAAAAGGTAAGATTTCTAAATGTTAAATGAGCGCTTGACTTCAGCTTTGACCCGGTTCAGTCCCGTCTCCCAGCTGTCCGCCACGCTTGTTCTAGGAGTATTTCTCGTAATTGCGGTTGGAAGTTTGTTTGTTGGGGTCAACGTTCAGGCGCTTGGTTTTGCTCTGCTGAGCTACCTCATCGGATCACTGCTCGCCCTGGCCCTAATGCGCGGCGGTTACCCGCACTCCCTTCTTGGAAAGGGCAACCTGGTAACTCTGTTCCGATTGTCCGTAGTCGCAGCCCTGCTTGCTCCAGTGATCGGTAATAAGCTGCCTTGGCTGCTCGTTTTTTTAGCAGTGGGTCTTTTAGTGCTCGATGGTGTCGATGGCCGATTAGCGCGCAGTGAAGGTCGAGTTTCGGAGTTTGGTGCCCGCTTAGATATGGAGGTCGACTCCATATTCTCGGTCGTGCTTGCCCTCAATGCATGGGCTGCTGGCCTCACGGGAATCTGGGTCTTGCTTCTAGCGATGCCGCGCTATTTATTCGTTGCTGCTTCCTGGTTTTTACCCTGGCTAAATCGTCCCCTGCCCCAAAGTTTGGCAAGGAGGGTCATCTGCGTGGTGCAGGTGGCCTGTCTGATAGGACTAAACGCGCCAATTTTTCCTGGCTGGATTATTTTCCTTATCGCCGCTTTAGCTGCGGGGCTGCTCATTTGGTCATTCGGTCGAGACATCTTGTGGTTGTGGCGGAATCGAGCATGACCTCTTCGAAATTCCAACCCATCGGCACCAACCTTGAACATCGTTTCCTGGGCCTCAGGCTTGCTCTAAAGAGCTTCGATTCCAAGAAGGTCATTCGACTCATGCAGCTGCTACT
>OOFT01000023.1_pt1 | contig 27830 bp, 26 predicted proteins | sample 1670301 | NCBI WGS metagenome assembly OOFT01 (sample SAMEA98140918, study PRJEB22522) | marine metagenome | biome: marine biome; feature: marine water body; material: sea ice | place: Arctic Ocean | collected 11-Sep-2015 | depth 0.3 m
AATGAAAAAAGTAGAGGTGAAAGATAAAGAAAGAAGAAAAAAAAGGTAATAATAACGGAAAAGAGAGAGGAAAAAAAAAAAAGATGAAGGAGAGAGAAGAAAACGTGGAGAGGAAAAATAGAGAAAGAAGAAAAAAAAGGAAAAAATGGATGGTAAGAAATGTAAGGGAGAGGAAAGAAAAGAGATAAAAAAGAGAAAAAATAAAAAAAGATAAACAAGAGATTCCAGGCAGTGTAGAAGCCGGCATAGCCGCCACCAATGATGAGTATTTGCTGCTTCGGCTTTGGATCAAATATTTTTTCGGCCACAGCATTAGGGGTCTTGGAGTTCAGTTTCGCAATAGTCATTATGTTTGCGCTGGTTACTTTCGTATTTTTCTACCCTGGCCCTCATTGCGTCTTTTGCGCAGTGCCAACCAGAGCAACGGTGCCGCGGGCGTTATCAATAAATAGAGTAGCGGGTTTAAGTACCAGGATGCTTGGGAAGCTTGTGATTGAAGAGAGTTTTGGGCTTCTGGCGCACCTAAAAAGCTCTCTGGCGCAATCGGGGTAACGAGATTGGAACCTTCAGGCTCAGCTGTTACGGATGCTCGATAAAGAGATGCCCAGTAACTCAGTGAGCCGAGTGGGTTTGTCGTTGCCCTCAATGCCGATGCGATGGCAGATGTCGGATCAACTAAGCCAAATCCGTAAACCTCATCGAACCCCGGCTCTCCTAAGTCTCGAGTGGTATTGATCAGTCGAAAAACTATATCATTTGCGCTAGCTTCAGGATCCTTTGCTCTCATAAGCGCAACAACGCCGCTCACTATCGGAGTGGCGGCCGAAGACCCTGACCAACCGGCAATTTGATTCTCCGGATAACTCCCAAAAAGACCGGCCCCAGGGGCAGCTAGTGTCACGTCGATACCGGTTGTTCCTGAGAGGCGGGTGGCCTCAAGGTCTCGATCTAGTCCGGTTACGGAAATAACCCCCGGAATTGTTGCTGGAGCCGCTGGACGGTAGTTGCCATCCGAGTCATTGCCGCTTGCGGCAATGACTACCACGTCATTTTCAAAGGCGTATAAAAACGCGTTGTCCCAACTTATTGGCCAAGAGCGCGAGTTACGACTAAGAGACAGATTTATAACATCCGCACCGGCGTCTACCGACCAAATAATTGCGGCCGCTATTTGAGCGTCAGTGTCACTAGATTCAACACCCAAGCCGACAGAAACCGAGAGCAATTTCGCACCGGGTGCTATTCCAATGATCCCTCCGCTTTTTAGTCCTTGGCCCGCAATTAGGGACGCCACCATCGTGCCGTGGTAACCGCTGGAGCCCACCGGCGTCGTTCCTTCAGGTGTACCTACCCTAGAAAAGTCCGCTCCGCCAATAACTGTCGATGTCAAATCAGGGTGGGTAACATCGATACCGGTGTCAATGACCGCTACGACTACCCCTTCTCCACCCAGAGGCTGACCGACCTTGTCCCCTAGCTCCAAAAGCCACCAGTGATCCGATGGAGCGAGGGTTGCACCCAGTATTGCAATTGCCGCTATCCCTGCAGCTAACTGCACTTGCAAACCTCAGGGGACCACTCAAGGGCCTCGAGGGCAGCGTCACCCATTGGGTTCACGCCCGGACCCTTCGCTAACGAATGCGCAACCAAGGCGTGAAGACACTTCACTCGCTCTGGCATACCTCCAGCTGAAAAATTAGCCAGCTCCTCAACCACTTCTAGCTCATCACGCTCGGCCAGATAGGACTTGTGCGCCACCAGATAAGCGGCTTGTAAATCCTCGCTTTTCGCCATCTCCGATTGCAATTCAGCCATAAAACCCGATGCTTCTAGGGTTGAAATTGCGGCAGTAGCCGCGGGTTGCGTCAAATAGTAAAGGGTTGGAAACGGCGTGCCATCGTCGAGCCTGGGCGAGGTCTTGACCACAAGTGGACGCTCGCAAACACAGCGGCAAGCTATCTCCAATATTCCCCTTGCCGGCCTGCCTAGCTGCCTGGAAACCTCATCAATATCTTTTGCAAGCACCAAACTTATTACTCCTCGACCGGAGTTTCCATTGCCGAGCGCAGCAAAGTCTCCATGAGTGAATCCACCCAATTAGCCTTCGCCGCTGAAACCTCAAGGCTTATCTCATCGGCATTCCGCTGCTGGGCAAGCAACGCTCCTAGGGTATTTGAAGTATCGGAAAAATCGAGACCTTCTGAGTCCATCACCAGGTACGACACTTCTCCTGGAAGCACGTAATAAAGCCTATCTCTGGCTTGTGAGCGAATATAAACGGGGTCCTGCCAGCGGTCCCGTTCTGCTTGCATGTCCACCACAGCGTCCTCAGCAAGCTGGATGCTCTGCTCCATCTCCACTATTTCTCGACGCTGGTTTAGGTAACTCTGGACGTCTGGGGAGATTAGATAAGTGCCAAGAATGATTACAAGGATCACGCTCACCGACACGCTATTCAGCCTCAGCATTCGCTGAAGAATCCTCCCCTGGCTCAATGCCACCGGGACCTTTGACTCGCGTGAATTTGTAGCCATAACTATTTGATAATACGAGCTATACCGACAGAAAACACGTTGCCCCGGGGCTAGTCGCGGTATCTAGGAAAGGCTGAGCGTCCTGCATATTTGGCCGACTCGGCTAATTCCTCTTCAATCCTTAGAAGCTGGTTGTACTTAGCAACTCGCTCTGATCTTGCCGGCGCACCGGTTTTTATCTGGCCGGCGTTGGTTGCAACGGCAAGATCTGCAATGTAGGTGTCCTCGGTCTCTCCGGAACGGTGAGAAATAATGGCGTTCATTCCGTGAGTCTGTGCCAGCCAGACGGCGTCCATTGTCTCGGTGAGAGTTCCGATCTGGTTAACCTTCACCAAAATCGCATTGCCCGCAGCCATATCAATTCCCTTTTGCAAGCGCGCTGGGTTTGTAACATACAAATCGTCCCCCACCAGCTGAACTTTTTCACCCAGTTCCTTGGTGATGCTCGCCCAGCCAGCCCAATCATCCTCGGCAAGAGGGTCCTCGATTGAGACCAAAGGGTAGTTCTCCAAAAGCTCCGCGTAGTAAGCGACCATTTCGCCGGCTGTTTTCTTGGCACCCTCGAAGTTATAGCTGGAGGTTGCTTCATCGTAGAACTCAGTAGAGGCGACATCCAGAGCAAGTGCGATCTCCGTGCCGAGCTTGTAGCCGGCCAACTCGATCGCCTCTGAAATAAGATCCAAGGCCGCCCTATTGGTCGGAAGGTCAGGAGCAAAACCGCCCTCATCGCCCAAACCGGTTGCCAAACCTTTCTCGGCTAGCAACTTCTTGAGTGTGTGGTAAACCTCAGCGCCCCATCGCAGTGCCTCAGAGAATGACTCAGCACCTAGTGGGACAATCATGAATTCTTGTATGTCAACACCGTTATCCGCGTGAGCACCACCGTTGATTATGTTCATAAGTGGAACTGGCAAGACGTGGGCGTTTGAGCCTCCCAAGTAGCGGTACAGAGGCATGTCAACTGACTCAGCTGCGGCTCTTGAGGTTGCTAGTGAAACACCCAAAATAGCGTTAGCGCCTAGCTTGGCTTTGTTTGTGGTTCCATCAATTCTCATCAACTCCAAATCAACTGCTCGCTGATCGGTGGCGTCGAAATCTAAAAGTGCCTCGTCTAGGGTCTCGACCACTGCCCTAACGGCATTCTGGACGCCCTTACCAAGGTAGCGATTTTTATCGCCGTCACGAGATTCGTGAGCCTCAAAGGCTCCGGTAGATGCGCCAGAAGGGACCGCGGCTCTGCCGAATGAATTGTCCGAAAGAAGTACTTCAACCTCAACCGTTGGGTTCCCTCGAGAGTCCAGTATTTCGCGGGCACCGATCGCAGTGATGATTGACAAGATGTCTCCTTAGCTGTGCGTGAATAGAAAAATGCTGCAGTTACGAAAGCGGCGCTGGTTTCAAAAAAGAGTTTAGTCAGTTAGTCGATCATGCGAATATCAAGGTCACTTGCACTGACAGTGCCGGAGTCGAGTTGAGCAAACTTTTCAAACCCTTGCTTGGTCAGCGAAGCCATTTGAACCTTGAAGTTCTTTTGTCGAAACTCGATTCGACATCTAAAGCCTTGAGCGATTAGTTCACTTTGAATGCTCAATGCTTGCCCAGTTATTGCCTCGGAATCGATCATCAGTACCAGGCTAGAGGTTTGTTCCTTCGGCAAACTCGCAAGCTCAATAATGCGCTCAATGCCGAGAGAAATACCGACTGCCGGAGCGTCGGTCCCGGACCATTTTCCGACCATGGTGTCATACCTACCTCCTCCGCCAATCGAAGAGGATGCAAGCGGGTGCTCTATTTCGAAAATTGCTCCGGTGTAGTAGCCCATTCCCCTTACAAGGCTTGCGTCGTAGCGAATCCTGGAGCCCAGGGATCCCATGGCATCGACAAGAGGCTGGAGTATTTCGGGGAACCGGCTCTGATCTAAGTTCGAGAGCCACTCAAAGCCTGCGTTCGCAACTGACTTCCCGAATTTTTCGCCCAGCTCCGCAATAACGCCATCAATGCCTAATTTGTCCAACTTATCTATCGTGACCATGGCAGATAGCTGTTCGTTTTTGGGGACGCCAATCTTTGCAATGCTTTCGGTTAGAACTTCACGGTGGTTAATTCTGATAATCGCATCATCGAGCCCCAGGTCTGCAAGCGCCACTAGGGAAGCCGACAGAAGTTCGGCTTCGGCCAAAATGCTTGCATCGCCGATAATATCGATGTCGCACTGGAGAAACTGTCGGTACCGACCCTTTTGAGGCCTTTCCGCCCGCCACACTGGACCAATTTGTATTGCCTTGAACACTCTTGGCAAGACGGCCTGGTTTGTTGCAAAATATCTGGTCAACGGAACCGTTAGGTCAAAGCGCAAGCCCAAATCGGCTAGGCCGGAACCAGAGCTGATTGCGGCGTCAAGGTCGTCACCGCGCTTTAGGACCTGGAAAACTAACTTCTCATTATCGCCGCCCTGGCCCGAGGTAAGCCTTGATAGATCCTCGAGCGCAGGCGTCTCTACTTCTTGAAAGCCTCTCGCCAGGTAGCCCTGGCGGACACTCGAAATCAGACGTTCCCGCAAGACCTTGTCTTCCGGAAGGATGTCGCGCATTCCGCGCGGGGGATTCACTTGATTAGCCACGTTGAAAGTCTGGCACAGACTGGTAATTATCTACTTCCCTAAACCGCGGCTATCTTGAAAATCTATCGGCTTCCCTAGCGTTGTCTTGATAATCTTGGGGCCATGCCAGAAGAAGCCAAGAAACTAGGACGAGGCCGTCCGGTAACTACAGATCCCAAAGCAGTTGGGCTCACAGCCCTTCGGCTGTTCAGCGAACACGGCATCGACCAAGTCACAATGGATCAGGTTGCGGAGGCTGCAGGAATTTCTCGTTCAAATCTTTTTAGAGTGTTCCCGTCGAAGGCCGCAGTGGTTTGGGGTGGGATGCATCTTTTCAGAGCGGAGCTAGAGAAGAACTTATTGAATGACTCGTCTTCTAGCGTGGTTAAGCTGCTGCATGGCTCCTGGGTTGAGACAATGCATCTGGCCGACAATTCTCTCGAAACCGTTCGACTCAGGCTAAAGCTGATTGGCTCTTCCCCCGAGGTTTACGGTTGGGGCCAGGGGCAACTGGATCTGGCAAGGCAGGTTTTGGAGGATGCAGTTTCCCGTTTAGGTGGAGAAAAGCTTCGAGCAAAAGCTGTCTCCGCCGCGATGCTATCGGCATCAGTGGCGATACTAATTTGGTGGGCTGAGACTGACGACCCGAGAACCCCCTCAGAAGTTCTAGATGCCGGCTTTAACGACTTCGAAGCACTTTTTAGCTAGTCGGAAAAGCAACGACACCCGCGTCAAAGTCCCCCTGTAATTCCGATGCTCGAATTTCGGCTTGCAATTCGCGATTCGCTTCTCGCAGTGCTCGCTCGGGGTCTAGTCCAACTGACCTAGCGCTAGCGACTATTGCGAGCAAGAGCTTGCCAAGCTGCTCCTCTGTTTCCATAGGGATTGTGGGTATTTCGCTTGTTTCTAAGATTCCAGCCTTTTCAGCCTTGCCCATGACTTTGCTTGCCAGGGCTAGAGCGGGCATTGCCTGAGGAACGCCGTCCAAAATACTGGTTCTACCTGGCTTCTCTAGTTTTTTATGAGATTCCCAGTTCTTAACTACATCTTCGCCAGTCTCAGCGAGGTATTTTTCCTTGTCCTCAGCCGTGCCAAACACGTGTGGATGGCGCGAGATCATTTTGTTTTCCATTTTTTGAGCCACGTCCTCCAGATCAAAGGGCTCCCCGAGGCTCCCCTGACTTGCAAGATCAGCGTGAAATAGGACTTGGTAGAGCACGTCCCCTAATTCCTCAAGGATTTCATCTCTATTGCCAGACTCAATCGCTTCAATTAGTTCGTGAGTTTCCTCCAGTAGGTATTGCACCAGGGAGCCATGAGTTTGCTCGGCATCCCAAGGGCAACCGCCTGGAGCCCGAAGCTGGTGGGCGGTCTTAATTAAGCTCTGTAGCTTTTCCAAGAGACTCCTCAAATACAATCGCGAGTAATTGCCATAGCCAGTCAATCACCTCTGAGCTGGTAATTGGTTCCAAGCCCTGAGAAATCGGCATTGGAACACTCAGAAGCTTGGAGCTTTGAAGATAGCGAAGCTGAGGCAACTTATGACTCAGTGCCACCATCTTGGCATCGGAAAGCTCAACTGGAGACAGCTTCGCCTGGACACCGAGTAGGTTCACGTCTTTCAGCCCTAGCCGGTTCGCCTGCTGCCTCAGTTCGGTCACCTGCAGTAGCTGGATCACGGGCTCCGGCGCCTTGCCAAATCTATCTTCGAGCTCAGCCAGAATTGCGTCTAGATCCTTGCGGCTGCTTTTACTTGAGCTTGCCGCCGAAAGCTTGTGATAAGCCTCGAGTCGCAATCGCTCACTATCCAGATACTCCGGCGGAATGCGAGCATCGACTGGGATCTCTAACTTCAGTTCAGCAGGAGAACTGACTGGCTCCCCCCGAAACTCGCTTACGGCTTCTGAGATCATTCGGAGATAAAGATCGAATCCAACTCCAGCGATGTGACCGGACTGCTCTCCACCGAGCATGTTCCCCGCCCCTCGGATCTCTAGATCTTTCATGGCAATCTGCATCCCACTACCGAGTTCATTGTTCGTAGCGATTGTTGCAAGTCGATCGTGAGCCGTTTCACTCAGGGTTTTAGACGGATCGTAGAAAAAATACGCGTACGCGCGCTCCTTAGAGCGACCAACTCGCCCTCTAATTTGATGCAGCTGGCTCAAGCCAAAATTCTCAGCCCGATCAACAATCAAAGTGTTGGCATTTGGGATGTCAATGCCAGTTTCAATAATTGTTGTCGAAACCAGTACGTCGTATTTGCCCTCCCAGAAATCAATGACCACTTGCTCGAGCGCGGCTTCAGGCATTTTGCCGTGAGCCATGGCGACCCTGGCCTCCGGGACTAGTTTCCGGATGTCCGCAGCAACTTTTTCAATGGTCGCGACGCGATTGTGGACGAAGAAAACCTGACCCTCACGGATCATCTCTCTTCTGATTGCGGCAGCCACTTGCTTCTCTGAATACCCGCCAACGAAAGTGAGAATGGGGTGCCTCTCCTCGGGGGCGGTAGCCAGAGTGGACATCTCGCGGATTCCCGTTACTGCCATCTCAAGGGTTCTTGGGATCGGAGTTGCGCTCATTGCCAGGACGTCGACATTGTGCTTGAGCTCCTTGAGCTTTTCCTTGTGCTCGACGCCGAAGCGTTGCTCCTCGTCGATGATTATTAGCCCTAGGTTTCGGAACTGGACCCCGCTAGACAAAAGTCGGTGAGTTCCAATAATTAGATCCGCTGCGCCGGAAGCTGTCTCGGCGAGAGTGGTTTTAATCTCCTTCGCACTTTGGAAGCGGGAAAGAGCTCGAATATTAACTGGAAATCCGCCGTAGCGCTCATTGAAAGTTTGCATGTGTTGACGAACCAGCAGAGTCGTTGGCACGAGCATGGCGACTTGCTTGCCGTCTTGAATTGCCTTGAAGGCGGCTCGAATCGCGACTTCAGTCTTGCCGTAACCGACATCACCGGCCAGAAGGCGATCCATCGGGATGTCTTTCTCCATATCCCTTTTGACCTCATCGATTGTTGTCAGCTGGTCGGGGGTTTCTTGAAAAGGAAATGCTTCTTCTAGTTCTCGTTGCCATTCGGTATCCGGACCAAAGGCATACCCCTTCGATTTCATGCGAGCCGAATAGAGCTTCACCAGGTCAATAGCTATTTTCCGAACAGCTTTTCTGGCATTCCCCTTGGCTCTTGCCCAATCGGTGCCCCCCATCTTCGATAGAACCGGGGCTTCACCACCGGCATATCGCGATAGAAAATCCAACTGGTCGGTCGGCACAAACAAAGTGTCTTGCGGATAGCCACGTTTTGGAGAGGCATATTCAATAACTAGGTACTCCCTGACCTGGGAACGATTGTCGCGCTGTACTAGCTCCTTGAACCTGCCAATGCCGTGTATTTCATGAACGACGTAATCACCCTGCTTCAAGGTCAACGGGTCAACCTGAGGTCCGCGACGCTTAGCAAGCTTGCGTGAATTAGAAGACTGGTAACTCGATGCGACACCAAAAAACTCTGTTTCGGTAATCACAATAAGGTTCTGATCTGCAACGAAGAACCCGTGAGGCAAATCGGCCACTACAACCATCACCGAACCGCTAGTTGGTTCTCTGACTATCTCGCTTAGAGACACTGGAATAGAGAGACCCGATAGAACTTCCACTATCCGCTCGGCCGTGCCGTGGCCCTTGGCGGTAATGACAAGTTTTTGCGACTGCGCCAACTGATCAATAATCCAATCGGTGACAGCGCCTCCGGCTTGAAAGGTTGGGATCTCCCTTAGGCCAAGGTCAATGGAGTGATCTTGCGGTAAGGAGTTAATTTCGACCAGTCTGTTAGTTTTGCGAATTGCATCTAACAACACAGTTAGCTCAAGAAAGCCGCCGGTCGATAAGTCAATCGGGGCACTGCCACCCGCGATTGCCGTGTCCCAAGCGGCGTGCAAAAATTCCTCGTTTGTATCGGCTAAAGCCTTGGCCCTAGAACTAATCAACTCCGGGTCTAGCAATACAAATGTCGCTGTTGGTAAATATTGCGTCAACGGTCCTAGCTTTTTGGCCAGCACTGGAGCCAGGGATTCCATTCCCGCAGCCGGAATACCCTCCGAGATTTTTGTAAGCATCTCGCTAAGCCCTGGAAATTCTGAAGCCATTTCCCGGGCCTTAGAAGCAACCGCCGGAGTAATTAGCATCTCTCTGGCCGGATAAAGTTCGATAGCTGAGAGAGATACTGCTATCGATCGCTGATCAGCGACTTGAAACTCACGAATATCTTCCAGCTCATCCCCAAAAAATTCAAGCCGAACGGCGTGCTCCGCGGTGGTTGGAAAAACATCCAAAATTCCACCCCTGATTGCGAATTCGCCTCGTCTGGTGACCATGTCAACGCGCTCGTAGGCAATCTCAATTAGCTTGAGAGCAAGTTCTGGCAGCAAGTAGTCCTTGCCCCTGGTCATTTCAAATGGTGGGTGGTCTTCCAAGCCCCCGATTACCGGTTGCAGGGCTGCCCTGATAGAGATCATGACGACCACTTTGTGCTTGGGATTATTAGCGGAAAACTGATTCATCCGGTGGAGAGCTTGGAGTCTCTTTCCGACCGTCTCTGCAGAAGGCGATAACCGCTCATGGGGCAATGTCTCCCAGGATGGAAAGTCGATAACTTCAATTTCATCGACCATCTGAACTAGTGCATCGGATATCTCCTGGGACTGCCTGGAGCTTGAAGTAATGATTGCGATCGGCTTGCTCGAAGACTGCACTAGAGCCGCCAACGCCAAGAAGTTGGATTTGGATGGAGCGTAAAAATGGTCGGTCTTTGACTTGGCAATCTGTGCCAGCGAGCGCGACAGAGCCGCCGCTTGAAGTAATGGGCCCAGGGTCACGGGCTCAAGTCTATTTGGAATCTGCTTGCAGAATCTCGAAAACGCAATCTGCTGCCAACTCGATCAGCACGGGGAGCTCTTTTTTCTGGGTAGTCGAAAAATCCTGCAATACGAAACTAGCCACTGGCATTGACCCTGGCGGGCGCCCAATCCCGAAACGAACTCGGTGATAGCCCGAACCGGATTTGGCGCTGATGTCCCTCAGGCCATTATGTCCGGCATGTCCGCCGTCAAACTTTTTCCGGATGACACCGAACTCGAAATCCAGCTCGTCGTGAATAGCAATTATTCTGTCAGTTGGGACCGAATAAAATTTTGCGACGGCAGCTACAGGCCCACCGGATAGGTTCATAAAACCTGTGCTCTTCACAAGCAACAAGCTATCGCCACTAGTTGTTTTAGCCTGCGCAACTAGAGCCACGGACTTGTGAGTCTTGAATACGGCCCCAAACCGGGAGGCCATGACCTCTAGAGCCTGCTGACCCACATTATGTCGGTTGGATTTATAGTCGGACCCGGGGTTACCGAGACCGACTATCAACCAAGTACTACTCTGCTGCTGCGTCGTCGGCTGTGGCTGCGGCTGCTGTTTCAGTGGCCTCGCCCTCAGCTGTAGCTTCTGTATTAGATTCTTCATCAGCCACTCCAGCTCTGGTCTCGACTACAGATGCAACTAGCTCAGTGCTCTCAAGCTCCATGATCACGCCTTGCGGCACGATTAAGTCGCTTACCAAGTAGTGGTGACCCGCAAGGTTATCTTTGGAAATGTGCAGCTCGATGAAGGAAGGAATGTGAGTTGCCTCAGCCTCCACCTTGACAGTCTTGTGCTCGAAATCTAGGACAGTTCCGCTCATTGTCTCGCCAATAATGTGAACTGGAATCTCAACGTGAACCTTCTCGCCTTTTTTGACCTCTACTAGGTCGACGTGCTCAATTACTTGAGTGAAGGGATCCTTTGACGCGCTCTTCACCAAAACCAGCTCCGACTTGCCAGCAATAGTCAGCTCCAGCAGAGCGTTTTTAACACGCAGCGCAAGAGCAACCTCGTGGGCCGGAAGATGAATGTGGCGGGTGTCATGGCCGTGACCATAGATAACAGCTGGGGTGCGGCCGGCAGCACGAAGTTTACGCGCTGCGCCTTTGCCGAATGATTCGCGGGATTCCGCAACAATTTTTACTTCAGACATCGTTTCCTCTTCAAATTACAGGCGAGGAAAGGGACCCCGTCGATTACGGATACTTTTTGTACCCCTCGCCGCTGAACTTCCCAAAGCTTAGCCGAGTTAGCGAAGCTTTACCAAGCCCCACCTTAGAAATAGCAACAAGGCCAAAACAGCTATCCCCACTATCAGTCCCTGCGCTGGCACGCTCAGTGCCAGAAGCAAGCAACTGGCAAGCCCGATAAGGTTTAGCCACTTCGGCCTTCCGCTTTCAGCCCTCGGTTGCCTGAAAGCCGCCAAATTGGCTATCGCGTAGTAGCTGAGCACCGCAAAAGATGACAGCCCGATGGTGAGAACGACACTTCCGGAAAGCACCAAAATGCCGACAAACAAAGCGATAACCACTTCTGCCACAATCGGAACTCCATTTTTTAGGCGGATGCGAAAAACCCTTGAGAGTTCGCCATCATCGGCCATTACAGCTGCCGTTCTTGTCATGCCTGCCAACAAGGCAAGTAATGACCCGAGTCCAGCCAATGCCGCGAAGATGGCGACAAAATTCGAGTTGAGATTCGGCAAACTGACAGCGGCTAGATCCGCTATCGGAGTTAACGACCCCTCCAAATTTCTCCCAAGTTTTTGCGGCAATAACATGCCGATGGCTAGATATATCGTCCCTACGATTGCCAGTGACCAAGCTATGGCCCTGGGGACCGACTTAACGGAATTCGCTACTTCGCCGGCCAAAGTTGCGACCCTGGCATATCCTGCGAAGGCAAAAAACACTATCGCCGCTGCACTCGGAATATTTAAGATTGAACCTGCTGCTAGAGGTGGACTTGCAGCGGGCGCAAATGACGCCGCTGTTATCAAGACAGCGAAAAATAACAAAGTAATGCCGGCTAATACTTTTGATCCAAGAGCGGTGCGATTAATCCCAGCAATGTTTATAAGCGTCATGATCAACACGGCACCGAGAGCGAAGGGAATAAGGTTTTCAGCTGACACATATTCGGCAACCACAAGTGCGATGGCCGCGCTGGACGCAATCTTGCCGACTAGGAAGCTAGCGCCCGCAAGAAAGCCCCAGGTTGGATTCAGGTAGTGGCGGGCGTAGGAGTAAGCTCCGCCGCTTTTCGGGACTTTAGCTGCAAGTTGTGATATTGAGCCGGCGTTGAGATAGGCCACGAGCCCTGCCAACACAATAGCCAAGGGCATTAAGCTCCCGGTCAGGTCGGCAACCGGACCAAAGACAACGAAAACGCCAGCTCCGAGCATTGAGGCGACCCCGATGCTGACCGCATCAAAAGTTGTTAGGCGAGATGTCACAAACGGAATCTACGAGTGTCCGGGAAACAGTGAGTTAACAGAGTCGTCGTAGAAAACTGCCGCTATTGCCTTTGCGATTAGCGGAGCTATGGACAGCACGGTTAGCGTCTTGAATTCTTTGTCCGGCGTAACCGGAAGAGTGTTAGTGACCACGACTGAGTCAATTGCTTCATCGCTGAGGCGCTCTACAGCGGGCGGTGAGAAAACTGCGTGCGTGGCGGCAACAATAACGCGCGCGGCGCCCTTAGCTTTCAGTGCCTTGGCTGCGGCAATAATAGTGCCGCCCGTGTCAATCATGTCGTCAACCAACAGGCAATCCCGGCCAGCAACATCTCCAACGATTTCGTTGACTTCAACCTGATTTGGTTTATCTGGGTCACGACGCTTGTGGACAATCGCAAGGGGGGTGCCGAGGCGATCCGCCCAAATGTCAGCCACTCTCACGCGACCGGAGTCTGGTGAGACTATCGTCAAGTTATCGGTACCAAAAGTCTCCGCGATGTGGTCTGCAAGTAACGGAAGCGCCCAGAGGTGATCCACCGGGCCATTGAAAAAACCTTGAATCTGCGGAGCATGCAAGTCCACGGACATTAGGCGATCCGCGCCAGCGGTCGCGTAAAGATCAGTGACCAGTCTTGCCGAAATTGGCTCACGGCCTTTGTGCTTTTTGTCCTGTCGGGCGTAAGGGAAAAACGGTGCAACTACGGTTATGCGCTTGGCCGAAGCACGCTTCATTGCATCAACCATCAACAACTGCTCCATGAGCCAATGGTTTATAGGTGCAGGGTGGGCCTGAATTATGAAAGCGTCCACGCCGCGAACGCTTCTTTCGTATCGAACGAAAGTTTCACCGTTTGCAAAGTCGTAGGCCGTTACAGGAACTAGCTCGGTTTCTAGAATGTCGGCAACCTCTTGAGCCAGAGCCTGATGAGCTCTTCCCGATGCAATTACTAATTGCTTTCTGGCGGCTTTTTCGATTGCCATTTTTACTCCGTATCTAGATTTATTGCTTTCGCTGATTTTGACCCCGGTCGATTGGCTAACACCCAACCGGAAAGATTTTTCTGTGCCGCTGGGTTCAATGCTAACGCCCCAGACTCAACGTTCCGACGAATAGTGGAACCTGCGGCTGTGTACGCGCCATCTCCAATAGTCACCGGTGCGACAAAGGTGTTGCCGCTGCCCGTTTTGGCAAACGCACCAATTGTCGTGCGGTGCTTAGTTACTCCGTCGTAGTTGGCAAAAATAGTTCCGGCGCCAATGTTGGCACCCTCACCTATTGAAGCATCACCCACGTAGCTGAGGTGAGGAACTTTAGCCCCCGGTCCGATGAGGGAATTCTTAACCTCGACGAATGCGCCAATCTTTCCCTCGGCACCCAAAACAGTTCCGGGTCGAATAAACGCAAATGGCCCCACGCTGGAATTGTCCAAGATTTCGGATGATGAAACCTGCGATCTGGAAATAGTCGCGCCTTGACCAACCGAACTGTCAGTGATTGTCGTGTCAGGTCCGATAGTCGCCTTGGCTCCAATTTGAGTAAGCCCATGCAATCGGGTGCTTGGCAGCAACGCAGAGTCTGTTCCAAGTTGACAAGTCACGTCTATCCAGGTTGTAGCCGGCTCAGTTATGGTTACTCCGGCAAGCTGCCAAGCCTTGACAATTCTTGAGTTCAGCTCAGCCGCAACCTGAGAGAGCTGGTGACGATCGTTGATGCCGGCAACCAGCCAATGGTCATTTATCGGATGTGCAGAGGCAGATTGACCTTGCTCAAGCATGATTGAAACCACGTCGGTCAGGTATTTTTCGCCTTGAGCATTTTTTGTGGTGACATTCAAAAGGGCATTGTCCAAGTGGTCCCGGTCAAAAACATAAACTCCAGCGTTCACCTCGGTCAACAATAAATCTGACTCGCTGGCATCTTTTTGCTCGACGATTCCTATCAGGCTTTCTTGCGACCGCAGAATTCGACCGTAGCCGTTCGGGTTATCCAAAATCGTGCTTATCAGCGTGGCGGCGTTTGATGAGTCTCGGTGCATCTCAACTAATTCGGAAATGCTTGTTACATCCAGCAGCGGCACATCGCCGGACAAAACTAAAACCTCACCCTTGAAGCCTTTGGGTAGAGCAGCAAGTCCTGCTTCTACGGCGGCACCGGTGCCTGGGGTCGGACCTTGTTCGGTCACGATAGTTGAAGGAAAATGCTCAGTTATAAATTCAGAAACAAGATCTTTTTGATGCCCCAGAACAGTCACGACATGATCAGCCGTCAAAGCAAAGGCGGTGGAGAGCACGTGCCCGATCAGCGGTAACCCTGCAATCGAGTGGAGTACTTTGGGCAAGCTGGAGCGCATCCTGGTACCTTCACCAGCCGCGAGCACAATAACTGCTAACTGCACTTAGGTCCTCCTCAACTCCTCTAGCTCCGCCCCTAGGATTCGAACCTAGACCGGACGCCTCCAAAGAGCGCCGTGCTGCCGTTACACTAGGGCGGAATGAGACCTGAGTCTCGGGCACAAGTCTGCCAGAAGTTCAGCTCAGTTGCAGTTTTTGAGCCACATCCAACCAAAGCTCTTCAGATTTGGCAATTTTAGTTTCTAGTTCTTTTTGCCTAGATCCAAGAGCGACTAGCCCTTCGTAATCAGCTGGATCGTGGTCGCCTAGGGTTTTGTTTAGCTCATCGAGCTCAAGGTGAGACTTGGCAACTGCACGCTCCAGCCGCGCGAGTTCTTTTTCGAGATTGCGCTTTTCGGCTCCAGTGACTTGCGGGGTAGCAGAGGCTGATCCCGTTGATTTGGTTTCCGTTCCGGAAGATTTTCTGAGCTCCAAATATTGCTCAACACCTCGAGTTAGATGGCGCAGCTTGCCGTCTCCGAGCATCGCATACTGATTGTCAGTCGTGCGCTCAAGCAGATATCTGTCGTGGCTAACCACAATCAGAGTGCCCGGCCAGCTATCTAAAACATCCTCCATCGCCGCAAGCATGTCTGTATCCAAATCGTTTGTGGGCTCGTCCAATATCAATACATTTGGCTCGCTGAAAAGCAGTCTGAGCAATTGAAGTCTTCTTCGCTGCCCACCCGAGAGGTCTTTGATAGGGGTCTGCAGCTGCTGCTGGTCAAAGCCCAGTTGCTCCAATAGCTGCCCGGTGCCAACCTCTTTTTTGCCGACCATAAAGGTTGTCTTTTCACGGCGAATTAGATCAAAAATTCGCTCTTCCGAATGCTTATTTAGCTCGTGAACATCCTGCGATAGTTTTGCGAATTTGACAGTCTTGCCAATTTTTATGCGGCCGGTTTCAGGCCGTAGCTCACCTGTAATCAGCCTCATTAGAGTTGTTTTTCCCACACCGTTTGCCCCGACCAGGCCAATTCGATCTCCTGGTCCAAGCCGAAGCGTCATGTCATCTACGATTACCAAGTCACCTGGGGTGCTGTAGCTCACGTCTTCCATGTCAACTACGTCCTTGCCAAGACGAGTTGTTGCTAGTTTGGCTAGCTCAACACTGTTTCTCGGTGGGGGCTCGTTGCCAATAAGAGCAAGAGCCGCATCAATTCTGAATTTTGGTTTGGCCGTTCTAGCTGGGGCGCCACGGCCAAGCCAAGCAAGCTCTTTGCGAAGCAGGTTTTGCCTTCTGGACTCAATCGCATCGGCCTGTCTCGATCGCTCTGCTCGCTGCTGCACGTACGCCGCGTAGCCGCCTTCGAATGGCTCAATGCGGCCTCCGTAGACCTCCCAGGTCAAGTTGCACACCGCATCCAAAAACCACCGGTCGTGAGTGATTACAGCCAAGCCGCCGACGTTTTTCGGCCAGCGGGTTTGAAGATGATTTGCAAGCCAAGCCACGCCATCTACATCGAGGTGGTTTGTTGGCTCATCAAGAAAAACAACGTCGTACTCACCGGCCAACAAAGCAGCTAAGGCTACCCTTCGACGCTGCCCACCCGATAGCGTGCCGACCTTTTGGTGCCAATCGAGATCTGCCACTAGACCCGACAATACGTCCCTAATCTTTGGGTCCGATGCCCATTCAAACTCTGGCCGGTCCCCCACTACTGCTTCGGCAATGGAAATATCGTCATCAATTACATCCACCTGGGTTAGGAAACCAATCCGCAAACCGCCCCGCCATGTCACGCGCCCAGTATCGGGAGCAAACTGCTTGGTGAGAATTTTCACAAGCGTCGATTTTCCGTCACCGTTGCGACCAACAATGCCTATTCGATCGCCATCATTTATACCGACCGTTACCCCGGAAAAGACTTCCTTAGTAGGAAACTCATGGGTGATGACTTCGGCGCCCATTAGGTGTGCCATTAGTTCACAAGCTCCGCACTGCCGTTAGATGTTTTACAGACCATCGCACTAAATCCATTGGCAACAAATGCCCGATGCCAAGAAGCGACTTCTTGGGAGTCCTTAGAAAGCATAAACAAAGTTGGACCAGAACCGGACACGAAAGCTTTTTTGCCCGGAATCATTTGAGCCATACCAAACAAATCTGGTCGAAGTGAATAGGCCGCCACCTCAAGAGAGTTATCGCCGAGAATCTTTCCTAAGCCTGACTCATATTGGGACACAACCTGCTCAGGTGTCTTAGTTAGATTTCCGTCCGGACAAAGTCGGTCGAATTCTTTGAAAACGTCGACAGTCGAAAGCCCTGGAGTGCTGAAGATTAGTAGCACAAAGTGCAGACCCAAAGGCGGAAGCGGACGCAACTCTATGCCAGTATCAAGACCGAGTGCAGTTCCCCCGAGAAGCGCGAATGGAACATCCGCCCCGATTTTGGCGGCTACCTTAGTGAGCTCGGCTGAACTCAAATCAAGACCCCAAGCTCGGTTTAGTGCAACGAGGCTGGCTGCGGCATCCGCTGAACCACCAGCCATTCCGGCTGCGGGAGGCACGTGCTTTTCAATAACAAACCTCATTGGTTGAGGCTTTTCAATTCCGACATGCTTAGCCAGCTCAAGCGCAGCCTTGATTACAAGGTTTGAACTGTCTATTGGAATGCGCTCAGCTTCGGCTAGATCAGCTCCGATTAGTTCCACCTCCCAGTCGTTAGCACTTTCGACGCTGACTTTTTCAAAAAGGTCAAGGGCTTGGTAGATGCTGATGACGCTGTGGTACCCATCCGGACGAACTGGTCCCGATAGAAAAGTCAGATTAATTTTTGCCGGTGCTAGCGCGCTGATCATTTAGCCTCCGCGATCGAAATGAACTGATCAATCAGCAACTGTTCGCCTCTGAACTTGGGGTCTATACCGGCTCTGATAAGTATCTCCTCGGCGGCCGATGGTGACCCCGCCCAGCTAGACAGAGACTGCCTCAGGGTTTTTCTTCGCTGGCCAAAAGCGGCATCAATAACCGCAAAGACGGCTTTTCTATTTGCAGTCCTGGTCACATTATGCTGAAAATACACCAGCGCGGAATCAACATTTGGCGCTGGCCAAAATACATTTCTGCCAATGTTCCCCGCCAACCTTGCGGGCCCGTACCATGACATTTTAAGGCTTGGGGAACCGTAGTCCTTCGTTCCGGGAGACGCTGCTAATCGATGAGCAACCTCGGCCTGAACCATCACTAATCCCTTTTTTAGAGTCGGGAACGTTGCTAGAAAATGCAGTAGCACCGGCACAGAAATGTTGTAGGGAAGATTCGCGACCAATGCAGTTGGGGCTTTCGGTAATTCCCGAATCTGAAGTGCATCGGCAATCACTAGCTCCACGGTCTTTCCCGGCGCATGCAACGAAATTGTCAGAGGCAGTTGCTTGGCAAGCTTCGGGTCGATCTCAACTGCTATGACACTTTCGGCCTTTTCCAATAACCCCAAAGTGAGAGAACCGAGGCCGGGTCCGATTTCCACAACCACGTCCTCAGGCACCAGACCGGCTGCTGCAACTATGCGATTGATAGTGTTTGGGTCGATCACGAAGTTCTGTCCAAGTTTTTTTGTTGGTTTGATCTCCAGAGTCCCCGCTAACTGGCGAATCTCCTTAGCCCCGAGCACTAGCTCAACCCTTCCGACCAAGAACCGTACACATTTTCAGTGTTCTTGTTCAACTGACTAGCCAGGTCATTGGGACTCCACTGCATAAGTGATGCGATAAACCTGAGCGTGTGCGGAACCAAATAGGGCGCATTCGGTCTTCCGCGAAGGGGCTCGGGAGTCAAAAATGGCGCATCGGTTTCTATTAGAAGCTGACCGGGATTGACCGCCAGCAGTGAGTCTCGTAGGTGTTGGTTCTTCTTGAAAGTCACGTTGCCAGAAAAAGATAAGAACCAGCCGTTTTCCTTGCAGATCTGGGCCAGCTCCAAATCCCCGGAGTAACAATGAAACACAGTTCGCTCGGGCGCGCCCACCCTCAGCAAGGTTGCAACAACATCGGCGTGGGCATCGCGGTCATGAATCTGAAGCGCCAAATCGAATTCCTTGGCGATTGCAATGTGCTGCTCAAACGAGTGCTGCTGCATCGAAAGAGCTTCCTCGCCCTCGGTGCGAAAATAATCGAGCCCTGTTTCGCCCACAGCTCTGACTCGCGGGAGCCTTGCAAGGTCAGCAATTTCCGAAATTGCAACATCAAGTTCTTTGAGTGACCCATAAAGCGGAGCCTCGTTAGGGTGAATTGCGACCGCAGCAAGTAGCATCGGCTCCCGGTCTGCTAGTTCGGCAGAATACTTTGAGCTTTCCACAGTCACTCCAACCTGGACAGCTCCCAACATGTTGACTTGACGCATCATTTCAAGATGCTCAACCACGCTAAGCGGCTCATCTCCGTCAGCTATTTCCAAGTGCGTGTGGTTATCGTAAGTACCGACTTCAAGCGGTTCAGGTAGCGGTGGGTAAAGACGCTTCGATTTCTCGCTGCCGTCATAACTGTTGCGAGTTCTCGCAAACTCGCTCATGCGCTCTCTTCTACCCTTGGGAAGAGGGCTTCCAATTCACCCAACTTCACACCGGGCTGCAATAACCCCCAGGTTTCGCAAGATGACAGCGGCTGATCCGCAAGCGCACCAAGTGAGCTACCAATCGAATCCCAGAGCCTGCCGGTGGCTTTCGGCATCACTGGGGAAAGTAACACGGCCAGACAGCGAAGCCCCTCTACCGCCGTGTACAACACAGTCGAGAGACGCTCGTTATTAGCCGGGTCCTTGGCTAACACCCAGGGTTCTTGCGTCGTGATATAGCTATTGAGCTCATCAACAAGTGTCCAAATTTTCGCTATTGCCTCGTGGGGTGCAATCTGCGCAATTGCAAGATCAGCTTCACGAGTTGCGGTTGCGGCAATGTTCGACACGCGTTTGTCGGCATCGGTAAATTCTCCGGGGGCCTGGATAACTCCGTCAAAGTAGCGATTCACCATCGCCACTGTCCTGGAGGCTAAGTTGCCAAATCCATTTGCCAATTCAGAGTGATATCTGGCTGAAAGGTCCTCCCAGCTAAACGAACCGTCAGAACCGAAACCAATTGCCTTCATGAAGTAATACCTAAAAGCATCGGAGCCGAAAATATCAGTTATCTGATTCGGGGAGATTCCAGTCAATTTGGACTTGGACATCTTTTCGCCGCCAACTAGCAACCAGCCGTGACCAAAAACTTGACGAGGTGGTTCTAGCTCTGCCGCCATGAGCATCGCCGGCCAAATCACGGCATGAAATCGCAGAATATCCTTGCCGACGACCTGAACATCGGCTGGCCAAAGCGACTTGAGTTTTTCTTCGTCGCTGCCATAACCAATTGCGGTGATGTAATTCAAAAGTGCGTCAAACCAAACATAGGTGATGTGCTCGGAGTCCCAGGGAATATCAATACCCCAGTCAAATCGTTCCTTGGACCTAGAAATTGAAAGGTCGCTGAGACCTGATTTCACGAACGAAACAACCTCGTTTCTGGCAGACGCTGGCTGAATAAAGGTGGGGTTTTGCTCGTAGTGATCCAAAAGTTTTTCTTGGAACTGGCTCAGCTTGAAAAAATAATTCGTTTCATTGAGCTGCTCCACTGGCTTCGAATGGATCGCACAAACTCGTTGCCCAGCGAATGTGTCGGTTCCGTCAATGAGGTCACCATCGTTTTTATACTCTTCACAGCCAACGCAATAATTTCCCTCAAACGAACCTTGATAGATGTAACCGTCGTCGAAAAGCTTTTGTAAAAACTTTTGAACCGCTACCTCGTGCCTCGGCTCGGTAGTTCTAATGAAATCTTGGTTGTCAATATCGATGGTCTTCAGAAGCGGAAGCCAGGATTCGGTTACCAGCTTGTCGGTCCAGCTCTTCGGATCCGTTTGATTTCCAAGGGCCGTTCGCAAAACCTTTTCACCGTGCTCGTCGGTTCCAGTCAGCAAAAAAGTGTCCTCACCGCGCTGACGATGCCATCTGGCCAGAACATCGCAGGCCACCTCGGTGTAGGCATGGCCGATGTGCGGGGCATCGTTGACGTAGAAGATGGGCGTAGTTACGTAAAAAGTCTTGGACACTGTAGATATCTTAGGCTTTAGCCTGCAGTGCATGCTGATAGATGGCAGTCTTCGAGGCCCCGAATTTATCAGCGAGTTCTGTGCTGGCCTGTTTAAGGCCCATCCCTGACTCGGCCAATAACAGGGCTTTCCGGCCCAATTCTTCGTAATCAAGCTGTTCATCGCCAGCACCTGAAACCACAAGTACCATTTCGCCCTTTGGTATTTTTTCTGCCCAGTCGACAAGATCTTGGAGGCTTCCTCGCTTTGTTTCCTCAAATTTCTTCGTCAGTTCTCGTGAAACGCTGGCCAAGCGATCAGCACCGAATACCTTGCGGGCATCCTTGAGGCTCTCCAGAATGCGGTGGGGGGCCTCAAAAAACACCATGGTTCGCTTCTCCGTAATCAATGACTCAAAAACTCGAACTCGCTCGCCGGATTTTCTAGGCAAAAAGCCTTCGAAGCTAAACCGGTCAGTGGGTAAGCCCGAAACCGCGAGCGCCGAAACTACGGCCGATGGTCCGGGAACAATTTGGATCTCCACTCCGGCATCCGCGCAGGCCCTAACCAGCAAAAAGCCCGGGTCAGAGATGGTTGGCATGCCGGCATCACTCACCAAGACAACTGTTTCGTCTTTGGCTAACTCGACTAGTTCAACGATGCGATCGCGTTCATTGTGTTCGTGCAGGCTGAAGAGCTTGGCGTTTAGGGTGATGCCCAGACCTCGACACAGTCGCTTTAGCTCTCTGGTGTCCTCGGCCGCGATGAAACTGGCTTCAATAAGAGTTTTTTCCAAGCGCTTGGATGCATCGGAAAGATTTCCGATTGGAGTGGCCGCGAGTATCAACACGCTAAGCAAACTAGCATCTAAGCGTGATATCAGCAGCAATTCGCGTTTCGACCAAGTTCGCCGGCCATCCGCGGTTTGGGCTGGTTTCCACGCTCGTCATAACTCTCATGGGCCTGATAATTCGGTTCGGAAATCTTTCTAACCCTCGACTTCTGATATTTGACGAGACCTACTACGTGAAAGACGCCTATACGCTCGGTCTTTTTGGATCCGAGCGCAATTGGCGGGCCGATGCCAATGCAGACTTTGAAATGGGTAACCTCTCTGGCTTCCTGGATTCTGCCGCTTATGTAGTGCACCCGCCATTTGGCAAGTGGATGATCTGGTTTGGCATGCAGCTATTCGGTGCCGACTCCGCTTTTGGCTGGCGCTTCGCGACAGCCTTGCTGGGCACCCTCATGATTCCACTGGTAATCCTGATTGCCAGAAGGTTGATTGGGTCAAACTTTTTTGCCGCAGTTGCTGGGCTACTGATGGCACTCGAGGGCTTGTCAATAACTCTTTCCCGCACCGCAATCCTCGATGGAATCCTTGCGTTTTTCGCTCTACTGGCTTTTTACTTTGTGATCCGAGATCAAGGTTCCTGGCAGCACAGACTGAGACGAACTAGGTCAAACGGTTTAGTCATACGCGGATGGCTACTGCTAGCCGGGATCGCCTTGGGGCTTGCCATCAGCGTCAAGTGGTCAGGGCTGTATTTCCTTGCAGCATTCGGCATCTACACGTTTATTGTGGATCTCAACCTTCGAAGTCGCCTAGGAATGCCGAGAGTTCTAGCGATTGGACAAGGGGCGATAAATGCGATTGTGCTTCTTGTTCCAGCCTTCGGAATTTACCTGCTCAGCTGGCTTGGCTGGATTACCGGGAGTGATGGCTGGGGTAGAGGCGCTAAGCCAAGTTGGTACGAGTCGCTTTGGGACTATCACGTCAATGCATACGTCTTCCACACGGGGCTTGTAAGCCCCCACCCCTATCAGGCAAACGCTTTTGAGTGGCTTTTGAGCCTGAGACCGACAGCCCTGTTTTTCGAGCGCTACGAGGCCTCCAGTGCCTGCGGGTTACTCACTGACTGCACCGTTGCGCTTACCGCAATACCTAATCTTGTAATTTGGCTGGGCGGGTTGTTGGCAATTATTTGGTTAGGCCTTAGAAATATTCGTCAGTTTGATGCCGGTAGCTTCGCACTGATGACTGGCTTCTTGGCCGGCTGGCTGCCTTGGGTGTTCTACCTTGAACGCACTACCTTCCAGTTCTACGCCGTCGCTTACGCACCGTATTTAGTGCTTGCTCTAGCTTTTGGCATGCACGCTTACTGGCGAAAGGGTGTGGCTTGGAGACTCAAGGGCAGGTCTGGAGCGTTGGTAGTTCTCACGATGGTCGTGGTGTTATTCGCCCTGTACTTCTTGACCATTTGGATGGCGCTGCCTGTCCCACATTTTGTCTGGCAACTGCAAATGATTTTTCCGTTCTGGATCTAGTTGTCCTTTTCACCTTTTGCCCTGGTTGCAACAAGGGACCAGACGGTGGTGACAGTGAGCGTTATCAAAATCACAATCAGGGACAAGCCAGTGGAGATCTCCGGGATGACCTTGATGGCCTCCCCGCCATTAATGAACGGGACTTCATTTTTGTGAAGGGCGTGAATTACAAGCTTGATGCCGATCCAAGCCAAAATTAAACTTAACCCAAAGCCAAGATATCTGAGTCGCTGCATTAGGCCGCTTAGCAAGAAATAGAGCTGCCTCAGGCCTAAAAGAGCAAAAGCGTTTGCCACAAAAACTATGTAAGGCTCATTGGTTAGACCGTAAACCGCAGGGATGCTATCAAGTGCAAAGAGTAAATCCGTAAACCCGATCGCAACCATGACTAGTAGCAGTGGCGTAATTACCCGCTTGCCATTTTCTACAATCACCAACTTTGTCCCGTGGTACTGACTGGTTGAACGAAAACGTCGTTGAATAAAACGAATAAGTCGGCCGTCTTCGAAATCATCGGCTTCCTCGTCCGGCTTTAGGTCCTTCGCGGTGTCCTTGATTAGCTTTATAGCCGTCATTAGCAGGAACGCACCGAAGGCATAAAAGGCCCAGCTGAAGTTCTCGATGAACGCAGCACCTGCGGCAATGAAGATACCCCTAAGCACAAGGGCTATGACTATGCCTATTAGGAGAGCCTCGGACTGAAGCTTTCTTGGCACCTTGAACTGGGTGAAGATAACCAAAAACACAAATAGGTTGTCCACGGACAAAGCCTTTTCGGTAATAAAGCCGCCAAGGTATTCGCCAGCATACTGACCCGGCCAGACCAGGCCGATAACCAGAGTGAACAACAAAGCCAGAGAAATGTAGATGGCACTTTGAATTGCGGATTCCCGAAAGCCGGGCTCATGGGGATTGCGCACCTGGTAAACAAGGTCGCCAAGGATCACGGCTGAGAATGCGCCGATTGTAATTAACCAAACCCAAATTTCTACGTTCATGACCTTCTGTTTTCCAGACCGTTGGAATAAACAATCTTCGCCAATTGTAGGTAATGTTTCCAGTGGCGAAAGGCTTTGAATGCGCGTATTGATTTCTGGAGCATCAGGACTAGTTGGAACTGAGCTTTCTAGGCAGCTACTGGCTCTCGGACACGAACCGGTTGTGCTGGTAAGACGCGAAGCCAAAGCCAGCAACGAAGTTAGCTGGAAGCCCGGACTTGAAGCACTTGACTCGAGCTTGATGGAATCCATCGATGCGGTCGTGAACATGGGCGGGGCGACAACCGGACGTATTCCTTGGACGAAAAAATACATGAAACTGCTGATCTCATCAAGAATCGATTCAACCAAAACTTTGGTGGATGCAATAAATAACTCGAAGAACCAGCCAAAAGTTTTAGTGAGTGGGTCCGCCTCAGGAATTTATGGCGATCGCGGAGATGAGCTGCTAACAGAGGAATCAGGTCGGGGAGAAGGTTTTCTTGCCGACTTGGCCGACTCTTGGGAAACCGAAGCCCTGAAAGCCAACACTCGAGTGGTACTTGCTAGAACGACCCTAGTTATGAGCAAAAAGCTAGGGGCACTCGGTCGCCTCTTGCCGTTTATCCGCGCCGGTGTTGGCTTCTCGATTGGGCGAGGCAGCCAATGGTGGGCTTGGATTAGCCTCGAGGACGAAGCCCGGGCAATTATTCATTTGATAGACAATGAAGATGCTACTGGGGCATTCAATCTCACTGCCCCGGAACCCGCCACCTGCAAACAGCTTGTTACTGCTCTTGGCAAAGAACTCCGCAGGCCAACTTTTCTGAAGGTTCCGGCCTGGGCAATGAACCTTGTCATAGGTGTAGCTGCTAAAGAATTACTACTTTGCTCTCAAAAAATGAGCGCAAAAAAACTCACAGACTCAGGATTCGAGTTCACGCACCCGACTTTGCAACAGTCGGCTGCATACGTAGTTAGCTAACTATTTTTTAGCTACTGGCTTCTTGGCAGTGGTGGTCTTAGCTACTGGCTTCTTGGCCGTTGCGGCCGTCTTGGCGACCCTTGTGGCTACCTTTTCAACCTCAGCTAAAGCTTCTGCAGCGACTTCCTTGGCGGCATCGCGGGCTTCGTGTGCGACGGTTGCGGCGGAGCTTGAAGCAGCTTTACCGGTGCGTGTGAAAAGATTCTTGATCGAGTCAAGCAGGCTCATGAGGGTCTCCGTTTTGGTTTGGATGGACGATTCAAAGCTTAGAGGTCTTTGACTAGATTGCCCGACGACGAGCCAGAATCTCGTCTATTTCTTTTGCCGCTAACGATTTTTTGGGTGAAGAAATCTCGATGACTTCAGCCAAGGGCTGGACGAGTTCGCCCTTCCTGACCTCCGGCATTGGGGTGGGCAGCGGATTAGGGCTCCACTGCCTGTCTTTGACTATTTGCGCCTGGCTTTTGGATGCGCTAGCTCGAACTCGCTGTCTAGCTCGGTGAATATTTCCTGCCAGCTTTGCAGCTTGGCTAGCAGCTGCTCTCTGGATAAACAAGGAAGCGAAGCTCAATGTGAGGGCGACAGCAAAACCAAACCACCATGAATTTTGAGCCGTTGCTGCGACCACGGAGGCCAGTGCAGCTAGTGCTGACAACATAAAGATCACAGAGAAACCCCGCTGGGTTGAGATCAGCCTTCTCAGTCGATCGTCATCAGTCTGCACTCTGGATTTTTCCTGTGTTCGCCGAGCCGACTGAATGAGTTTGGTCGTCTCTTTAATCTGAGACCGCTTGGTGTATCCGGGGACAAAAATGAAAAGCCAAACCACAGCTGCGAGCACGAGAGTTATGCCGCCGAGCCCTGCAGAGTTTTCCATGAGTACCAAGATATGTCCCGCTTGGTAAAATCAGCCTATTGACCACCCGTGTTTTGAACTCTAGACAGCAAAGAACCTTTCAGCTCCTCCGAGGTGATGGCAAAAACGACATGGTCGCGCCAATGACCATCGATGTGGATAAATCGCTCCTTGACTCCCTCTTGTCGTAAGCCCAGCTTCTCAACCACCCGCAGCGATGCTGTGTTTTCAGGGCGAATATCTATTTCGACCCGATGCAGACCAACTTCGGTGAAGAGGTGATCGATGGCGATGGCCACAGAAATCGGAACGATTGACTTGCCTGCCGAGTTTTTAGCTATCCAGTAGCCAATGTTCGCCGACGAAACCGAGCCGAAAAGAATATTTGCCACATTCAATTGCCCTACAACCTTGCCCTCGTATTCCATAACTAGCGCTAAGCCAGTTCCCTTTTTGGCTTGGGACATAAGGGAGCGAATCATCCAGCGAACATCCAGAGGGTAACGAATCCCTGGCGTTGTGGCCTCCCAGGGAATTAGCCACTCCCTGTCAGCTATCAGTAGCTTTCGAAGCACCCTGAAGTCTCGCTTGGCAAGAGCCCGAAGCGTGATATCACCGTGAGTCAATGGAGGAAATCTCTGCACGCTGGCAAGATTACCGCTATGGATACTGCAAGCGCCAAGTCGGAACTCCGAAAGATCATGAATTTGCAGCGCCCACACTCGTCCATGGGATTATTTGAGCAACTTCGGAGTCTCGCTGAAAAGACCAAGGCCACAAAAATCGGTAGCTACAGCCCTCTTGAAAACGAGCCTGATCTGGGAACCTTTAATAATTGGGCGGCTGAAAACCTAGACCTTTACTTCCCCAGAGTGGTTCAAGACAGACTTGAATTTGCACAAGGACCAATGCGGGAAGGCAAGTTCAAAATCATGGAACCAACAGGCTCGGCAATACTAACCAGCGATCTTGACCTACTTCTTATTCCGGCCCTCGCGGTTGACGTTCTTGGTAACAGGATCGGGAAGGGCAAGGGCTTCTACGACCGATGGCTCGTGGATGTTGCCAGCACAAACCTTTTCGCGGTTGTTTTTGACTCAGAAGTATTGGAGCTTGTGCCCAACGAGCCTCATGACAAGAAAGTCAACGGCATTGTCACTCCAACCAGGTTGATTGCAATTTAGTCTGGTTAGAATCTATGCGGAGGACAAATGCCGACTTACACCTACGTATGCAAGTCATGCGACCATACCTTCGAGATGCACCAGACTTTTGCTGAAGAAGCACTTAAGAATTGCCCGAAGTGCTCAGGGGAACTAAGAAAGCAATTTGGAAACCTTGGCGTGAGCTTTAAAGGCTCGGGCTTTTATAAAAACGATTCTGCACCCGCAAGACCCAGTTCCACCGATAGCTAAGTAATCGAACTAACCCCAGTGCGGAGGCTTATCGTCTCGAAGCCTGTCATCATTCGAATCATCTTCGTGACCCCATGCTCCGCTCGTGTCCTCAAAGGCTCGATCGTCAAATAGCGGTTGAGCGCGACTAATAAGGTCAACACCCAATGACATTGCAATTCGGTTCGCTACATCCTGGGGCTTAGCAAAGATCTCAAGCGCGTGAATTCGCTGGTAGTCCCAGCCCATTGCTCTCAATAGCCCCGGTCTCACTCGAAGCTTTTCGTCCCAGCTCTCGCCAACAAGAGCCCAGTCCGGGTCGACAACCGCAGCTT
>OOFT01000025.1_pt1 | contig 26518 bp, 47 predicted proteins | sample 1670301 | NCBI WGS metagenome assembly OOFT01 (sample SAMEA98140918, study PRJEB22522) | marine metagenome | biome: marine biome; feature: marine water body; material: sea ice | place: Arctic Ocean | collected 11-Sep-2015 | depth 0.3 m
ATAACGTCACGAACGTCGGCAGCGGTACGGGCTACGAGAGCAAAGCGACGTTGTCCAGTATTTGTGTATTTGGCCATTTCCCGGACCCACTCGGAAGCCAGACGAGTCTTGCCAAATCCACGACCTGCGAGTACAAGCCAAACGTTCCAGTCACCTTCCGGAGCCTGCTGCTCTGGACGTCCCCAAACAGACCAATCCCAAAGGAGTGCGTCCGGATCCATGTCCGCGAGTGCTTCGGCTCTAGCCTCTGGAGAGAGGTCGGCTAGGAGCTCCATAATGCTTTTACCCATAAGGCTTTCTATTATACTGTAAAAAAAGAGATGCAGACTCTGCGGGAACATACTCCGCTACTGTCTGCATCTCCGACCTCCCTCTCGGATTCGAACCGAGAGCCCATCGGCTAAAAGCCGACTGCTCTACCAATTGAGCTAAGGGAGAAAAAGAAATGCGGGCCCCGAAACCAAGAGAAACAGGACCCGCAGATCTAGATACGTTTTCCAACCTCCTAGGGGATGCCTTCGGTTTATCTAGCTAGGGGCTTTTGGGCCCACCTATAGTATAGCCCTATTTGAGATCGGCGTTCATGACTTTGTGCCATGCATACGTAAAGGTGTCCATGAATATTTCTTTCCCGTCATCCGAAGCATAAACCTCGGCTAGAGCGCGTAGTACAGAGTTTGATGAGAACACTAGATCTGCACGAGTTGCTGTCCACCTAGCCTCGCCGGTTTCTCGATCAACGCCTTCGAACAGGTGCCCATCAATCCCGCGCCATTCGATATTCATGTCAAGCAAGTTGACAAAGTAATCGGTGCTCAGAGTACCAACATTCTCGGTTAGGACTCCATGAGTGGAGCCGTAGTTGGTAACTCCAAGCACACGCAGACCGCCAATAAGCGCGGTCATCGCTGGAGGAGTCAGCCCGAGTAGTGCGGCTTTCTCAATCAGGAACTTTTCTGCATTCTCTGCGGTCGGCTTGTGGCCCCAGTTACGGAACCCGTCTGCCATTGCATAGAGGTGGTTGAAAGATTCAACATCTGTCTGATCTTGAGTCGCGTCTCCGCGTCCTGGTACAAATGTATTGTCGTCTACCTCGCGGCCCGTAGCCTTAGCGATAGCGTGTGAGCCACCGAACACAATGAGATCTGCAAGAGATACATCAATGTCGGTTTCAACACGTATCGCCTCTAGCTTAGAGAGCACAACTGCCAGATGAGCGGGGTCGTTTACTGGCCAAGAGCGCATTGGCTCTAGAGCAATGCGAGCACCGTTTGCTCCACCGCGCTTGTCGGTTTTGCGGTAGGAGCTTGCAGACGCCCACGCGGTCTTGATTAGATCAGTATCCGTAAGGTCTGACTTGTCTAAGGCTTCAGCCAAAACAAGGAAGTCCTCAGGAGGTGTGTCCTTGGCACGACGGATTGGATCCTGCCATAGCAACTTCTCTGCTGGAACATCTGGTCCGAAGTAGTTACTCTTTGGTCCCATGTCGCGGTGAGTGAGCTTGAACCAGGCACGAGCAAATACATCAGAGAAGTAGTCGAAGTCCTCTAGGAACTTACGGCAAATACGGTCATACTCTGGATCTCCAAAACGCAGAGCGAGGTCCGTGGTGAGCATGCGAATCTCAATGTACTCGTTCTCAAGGTGGGCATGAGGAGCTAGAGGAACTTCATCTGCAACGGGCCTCCACTGCTTTGCGCCAGCTGGAGAATCTTCGATCTCCCAGTTGTCGTATGCGTATATGGCCTTCAGGTAGTCATTGTCCCACTTCGTTGGGTTAGGTGTCCAAGTGACTTCTAGCCCAGAGCTGATGGTATCTTCTGAGTGACCTTTACCCTGGGAGTTTTTCCAACCAATCCCGGCATCTTCTATGTAGACATTTCCTTCTGGTGCAACGCCAACCTGCGAAGCATCGCCAGCACCGTGAGTCTTACCGAAGGCGTGGCCTCCAGCAATCAGTGCAACGGTTTCTTCGTCATTCATGGCCATGCGCTTGAAAGTTTCGCGGATGTCGCCAGCAGATCCAACAAAGTCAGTAGCGTTACCGTCTGGACCTTCTGGGTTAACGTAAATAAGGCCCATCTGCACAGCGGCAAGTGGGTGGTCTAGTGTGTCTGCTTCGCGTGACTCGGCGTAGCGCTCATTAGCTAACCACTCTGTCTCGTTACCCCAGTAAGTGTTGTCTGGTTCCCAAACATCTGTGCGTCCAAATGCAAAACCAAATGGCTCGAAGCCCATGTCCTCAAGTGCAACGTTACCAGCAAGCAGCATTAGGTCAGCCCAGGAAAGCATCTGTCCAAACTGCTTCTTTACTGGCCACAATAGACGGCGAGCTTTGTCAAGGTTTACGTTGTCAGGCCAAGAGTTTAGTGGAGAGAATCTTTGTAGTCCTTGTCCTCCGCCACCACGGCCGTCGCCTACTCGATAGGTTCCAGCGGAGTGCCATGCTAGGCGAATGAAGAACGGACCGTAGTGTCCGTAATCTGCTGGCCACCAGGATTGGCTGTCGTGCATTACTGCAATAATCGCTTCTTTAACTGCAGGTATGTCCAGGTTCTTGACTGTTTCAAGGTAGTTGAAGCCCTGGCCCTGATAAGGACTGCTGTCTGGGTTATTGGCTAAAAGTGGTGATAGGTCTAGCTGGTTTGGCCACCAGTCTTTACTGGTAGTCCCTTGGGATCCTGCAGCTCCGCCCGCTGTCCCGTGTGGGAATGGGCACGAATCGCTATGCGTGCTTTGGTCGTTCATATTCTCTCCTGAGTTGGTGGTCTACCTTTAGGTAGATATAAATTATAACCATGTAACCGAGTGTTAGATTTCTTCCGCCGAAAAGTGACAGACAGCCCTAGCAATTAGATCAGCAAACAGTAGAGCCTGTTCGGCAGGCGTGTTAGGAGCACCGCCACCAGTCTCGATAATTAAGTCCTGAGCTGTTCCGGATTTAATGTCGTTAACCCTGGCTGCAACAAGAGCAGCAAACTTTTCCTGAGCTTGTTGTATTTCGTACGTGGTCTCTATATTTGACATTCTGATCTCCTAGCTTTTAACTGCTCTGTTTTCTATGTTCACTAGATTGTAAACCTTAGACTTTGCGGTGCCTGGCTCGATGTACCCGTAGCGTGCAAGGCGGAATCGAATGGCACCATGCGTGATACCAAGTCGTTTTGCCAAACGGTAAAGGGTAACTTGTTCAACAGTTCGAGCGTGGTTTAGCAGCGCGGTGTACTCTTCTGCTTCTTCACGATATCGGGGTGAGCTTGAACGAACCTGCTGAGCATAAGGCTGGAGCTCTAGCAGTCGTGCAAGAGTCTCTGGCGTTGGCTCGACGTAGGTTGCACGTACACGCTGTGGTTTTAGTGGAGGCTCTGGTACATCAAAGCCAAGATCAAAGTGGATCTCTGCGGAAACTTTTTCGACTGCTCGTACAATTTGACGAACGCGTTCTCTAGTTAGACCACTAGCATTTGCAACAGCTTCGTATGTCCAGCTCTTAGAAACAAGTGCATAGATAAGTGCATCACGTCTTGGGTTGCTACCGGACATGTGAGTAAATGCTTCTCTAATCTCGGCCGGGAGCTGCTGGTTTTTCTTTATGTATTTGCTTTCTTCCATCATGCTTGTCATTACTCTCTCTCGGTCTCTATTTAGGAAATCTTTTTTTTGGATCAGTGGCTTCAGTAATTGTAACTCTGTATGAATCTTCTGTAATATCTTCTACGGTGGATGTAATCTGAACATCTTTTAGGTGAACCATTGACTCTATGAGGAGGACCATCCTAGCAATTTGATCCGCGTCGCTATCAAGTGGACATCTGATTTCCAACAAGCAGTCAGTCATATCAAATAAGCCACTGGTAGAAACTCTGTCTAGTAGCTCATCATAATTATATATCTTCATGGTCTTTGTATATGCTGGAGCCATTTATTTAATCTTCTCTCTCGGTGGTTTTCCATCAATGTCTACATCGTTGAGATCATCAGGGGTTCCTATAAGTGCAATGATTACAGCGGTAAAGGCTACGGCCACTGCAAAAACTACAGCCGATCCTATAAGCAGTAGCAGGATCGTCACTAGCCCTGCCGTTTTCATCGTGTGGCTTTAGGGCTCAGAACTGCTAGAGATATCGAGACTAGCGCTAGTGGAACGGCAACTTCTGTAATGGTGAACGCCGCTATTAGTGCAGCAACCATCGAGGCGACTGAAAGAATGGACGTCCATATTAGTGAACGAAGGAAAAGATAAAGTTTCATTTTTTGTCCTTAGGGTATACAACACCGAGAAGGGGACCGGGAAGGTTCTTCTTGTGTTGGCGGATTAGGTAGGCGCGTCTGAGCAGACGATAGATGGTTGGTCCAACTATCGCTGCGCAGAGCACTATCCAGGCTATTCCTGTTGATGTATTAGGTTCCATAACAGAAGCATACCACTAATAACGGATGTGTGCAACCTTGCTATTCTCTTTTTCTGCAAAGTCGTAAACGTCCTCTATAACGGTATCTCTAGTGGAGTTTATGGCGTGGATCATCTTGCCACCACCGATGTAGATTCCAACGTGGTACGCGTTTCTTTGGCCGTTATATGTAAACGCCACTATGTCTCCTGGAATCGGCGCGTCTACTTCAGTGCCTAGATTCTTCTGAGATGTGGCTGAGTGTTCGAGGGTCATACCTCGGTTGGTTTCGTAGAACCAACGTGTAAGGCCCGAGCAATCCCAAGCTGAGGGCGTGCGGGCTCCGAGAACGTAAGGCGTTTTGCCAACGTACTGGTAGAGATCCGCGATAGCTTGATCAATAGTGACGTACGTCTCTATTTGAGCGTCAAGTGCTAGTTGCTTTTGAGCCTTTACTATGTAGAGCTGCTTGTCCTTGGTTTCGACCGTGGTCTCAAGAGAGTTGATCTTGATCTTCAGGTGTGCGAAGTCATCCAACTTATCAAGAAGCGACGTTGGTAGCGGCGATGCATACTCGTATTGTATTGCTGGAACTTCCACAACCATAGGGCCGTCTGCGTTAGCGGCCGAACCTGTTGTAGCTAGTAGTGCTAGGACTGCTGTCCATTCTCCCAATTTATTCATGTAATTCACGACCTACCTTTCCTTGCGTTAGTACTCAGTCGTAGGTGCCCACTTTATAGGGGCGTTTATTACTTTGTCAAGTGAGTCAGAGTTTGATCCTCTTGTACATAGCGCGATATGTGACTCCCGCTGCCTCTGCTAGGTCTTTGATACCTACCTTGTCTTGATACAGTTTCTTACACAGTGTCGTAAGTCGCTGGTTTGCGACCGCAGGGGCAGAGGTAGAGGCCATGCGGGAACGAAACGTTCTTGCTTGTGGTGCTAGTAGTTGAATTTGCTCCAGATCATTTATGCGGATCTTTGGAGATTCGGGCTTTACCTTTTGGTACCCGTCATCGGATGTCTTGAGCCTGGGGGTTGGGATAGGCGCGTCTATAAAAACAGATTCAGCATCTAGGTCCAACGTCTCTCCGGCTCTCACTACCCAGCTCCTAATGGTGGAGCGAGTGCGAGTTTGAGGAAACGATTCCCCAATAGCATCGAGGGGCCATCCCTCATCAAAGAGCAGCTTGACCCTAAAGATCATAAGATCCTTGGGTAGCGAGTTGAGATACTCAACCTCTTGCGGTGGTAACTTCTGACCGCGTGCTGCTCTTCGAGACATCATTACATTATAGGCCAAAAATAGGGCCGTTTATTTTTTTAAAAATTTATTCTGGATTTTTTAGGTAAAAGGGGAAAAGGAATATGAGGTTTTCAGATCATAGGGGGTGTCCGTAGCGGAAGTTTTAGTACCTTAGCGTGTACTGCTTTTGGCGGGTGAGAAAACAGCGGTAGGTAATACGCTCCGCCTGAATTGTTTCCTAAAATCGTATGGGGGGTCGGTTGACCGCCTAGTCATTTTTTTACTGGCTAATCCTACAGTTTCGGGGGAAATAGAGCAACTTACTTGTTAGGGGTGTTTATCAAGCTAACTACCTAGGGGGGGGGTCTAATGTTAGTAAACACTAGTATCTAGACCTTCTAGGGTCGAAGCTAAGGGACTTGTAGGAAATTCTGGTGTAAGTTCCTGTAGAAAAGGCATCAAGGCTTCCTAGGGGCGCTGACGGTCTTGAAGGGGGGGTGTTTGGGCATTACGGCACGAAAGAGATAGGGGTCTAGGGGCAGTGCCACAAGTTTCCAGTGCCTAGGGGGGGGGTGTGTCCTGTAACCGCCAATAAGAAAACCCCTAGGGGGGATTATCCCTAGGGGTTATCAAAAGCTTCTAGCGGTTAGCTAATGCCCTTAGCTGATTAGTGAAATCTTCACGCGCTAGAGCTTCTTCAGCGGCATCGGCAAAGTGCCTAACAAAGTTCCAGCGAGCGCCGCAACAGTCAACGCAACCATCGCTAAAGTCAACGCCTAAAGCTTCAGCTTGAGCTTCGGCATCAGCTCTATCAACGGCAATAAACTCCATACTCAATGGCATGTCCGCTAGGTGGAATCCACCCGAGTTGTTCTGAGCAAGTGTGAACCTAATCATTTTGAACCCCTTTTCTGCTAGCCCCCTTGGCTAACTACTGTTAGCTTAGCAAGTGCCGCAACAGCTTGTCAAGTCAATTCTAAAAAAACTTTTCATCAAGCATAGAAAGAACCCCCCGCATTTCTACGAGGGGTTCCTTTAGTGTGTGCTACCTACGGCGTGGGTCAATCCTGCTACCAACTGAGTAGAACTTGTCTGCCCAGTCTGCCTTTATCCAGAACTTGTTCTGAACCCAACCGCCCCAGAGCTTTGCAACTACGGCTAGAGCAAAGATTACCCAAGCGGTATTGAAGATTACGGGAACATAAGTCATACCCCAAGGGGTTATGTCCATTGCGTCTACCAAGTTGTAATACTCAAGGGTAAAAGTCCCTGCGAAAACAAGACTGATTAGAACTACAAAACTAAGAACCCCTTGTGCAATTTCGTATCCTGTTGTGTGCTTCAATTTTTCTTCCCTTTTCTCAAGCAACCCTTGCTTGATACTTCAAGCTTACTAAAGTCCAACCAAAAGTCAAGCATCTTCTCACGGGTGCGTGTCGCGCCAGAAAAAATAACTACACCCTGACGCGTGGAACTTTTGACGGCACGCAAAAAGCCCCCAACCTTTTCGGGTTAGGGGCTTCCTGTCTTGGTTTACTTGAACAAGGAAACTATCACGCTGTAGACTGACGGCTTCTGACACGCTTCAAAAGCTTCGGGGAACTCTAGCGCCAACTTCTCGCTGTCAATCCCTTTACGGCTTCTCCAGTCAAGTCTTGCGAACTCTATGGCGTTGTGTGTCAAGGTTGCGAACTCGGAAGTCTTAGCCTTTTTGTCTACGCCAAAAGCCTTTTCGACTTCGGTGGTTACGGCGACCTTCAACTTCTCAAGGCGAGCAATCTCCGCACGAATCTCGGTGAGCTGCTTTACCTGCTCTAGGACAACTTTGGTTGCCTTGGTGGTGGTGGTCTGCTCTACTGTCTGAACTGTCATTTTGAATCCCCTTTGTAGGTGGTGCTTGGCTACCAACTTCTGCTGGTGTGACCAGCTTACTAAGGTCTTACATAACTTGTCAAGTCAATCGTCAAACTTTTTTGAAGCGCCAGAAAAAATAACTACGCCCCCAGACTCGGCAAAGGAAAACCCCGCCAGCCAAAAGGGGGATAAAGGCTGACGGGGCTTAGGGGGTTAGGTCTATAAGGCTAGTTCAATACTCCGCTGCTTGTGTTCGGCTAAAGCTCCCAGTATAAAGAACGGGATAGCTAAGGCTCCAAGTGTCCAGACAAATCCTAAGAACTCTGAACGCTCCCAAGTGAACGCAAACAACGGCGCTACTTGTTGATGAATTGTTGCTAGGGCTAGGACTGCAAAAGCAATACCCGCAACTGACCAACAAACTAAAATTGTTCTGGTCAATCGGTAAAGTTGTTCGTCAATGATGTTCATAGTTCCTCAGCTTCCCAGTCGCCAGTAAATCCTTCGGCTTCAGTTTCGTAACCCAGTTTGTATCCACTACTAATAACTTTGCGAGCTGTTTCGTAAGCTTCTTCCTCAGTCCCAGCTCCAACAGTCGTGGTGTGTTTTACAGTTTCGTAAATAGTTACTTCCCACATTTTACTCATTATGCGTGACCTACTTTCAGTTCTTGCTCTCCACCGCACAATTTACAGAACGGCGTGCAATCAAAATTTCCTTCGTGGTTCGGACACTCAACCATTAGAAAACCAACTTTCCATTTATGACTAGCTTCCCAGTTATTGGGTCGGTAAAAAATATTTCCATAACTGCGGTGTGCAATTTGTAAAGGTTCAAGGTTGCGCTCTGGCTACTACCAGCTAGATACTGAACTGCTAGGTTGCGAATCTTCGTGTTGCTCTCGCACTCTGCCCAAATCGCTGACTTGGTCATTTGTGAATAATCGCTCTGACCTAACTTCATAACCATTCCGAAAATCAACTCTGCTTCTTGGTCTACTGTCTTTAGCATTTTGTGCCTCCCTTTATGTTGATACCCCCATACTACCAAACACCCCAGACATTTTGCAACATCTTTTGACGGCGTGTCCGAACCGCCAGAAAAAATAACTATTGGCTGCCACCCCAGGAAAAAAGAAAGCCCCCACCGAAGTGAGGGCTAACTTTGAATCTTCTAACCAAACACGACCTGGCGTGCGTCATCTGCAATCTCAAGCAACTCAGCGAGAACATCTTCTGCCATTCCCAGTGTGTTGCCATCTTCATCAGTTCCACCAGTAAAGACGGCGTTACCCATTATCGGAGTCTCGGAGCCAATCTCCTGCATAAAAGCAGAAGCCAGTTGGTTGATAGAAAGACCGCCTTGGAAAAGACCTTCCTCGTTGACCCACATAGTGATGATGTCTGTAAGTTCAACGGGTTGAATCAAACCCTCGACGGCACGCTGTAGCTGTCCCAGTTCATCGCCCTCGATGTCGATGACCTGAGTAGTCAAATCTGAATTTACAATCAGTGCTTGCTTTGGCATTTCTGCCCCCTTATCTGTTGGTATTTCCAACTACTCTAAATCTAGCAGCGAGCGCCGAACTTTGCAACTCACATCAAAAGTGCACGGCAGCTCCAGAAAAAATAACTACAACTTCTCACCAGACAAAAAAAAGACCCCACGCAATCGGGGGTCTTCTCTTTTACTTGTTTAGTCTACTGTTACCCAGCGCATTGCTGTGGCAAGCACATTGTCATAATCGCCACTTGTGGACTCGGAGTAGTAAGCATCTCGCTCTTCCCTGCTAACTCCTGCACGGCGTAAAGCGGCAGACACTCTAGCCATTATTGCCATAGCATTGCCATCCTCTCCGCTCAACTGGACTTCAATTTCTGGATACTTTGGATACTTTATTGTCGTGTTCATTTCTCTCCTTAGTAATTCTCGTTGACCCAGTCAAGAACTTCGGCCATTGTGTTTGCGTAACTTGCTACCTTTACAAAATCCGCATCTTCAATTAGCAAGTATCGGGAGACAGTTGTCTCATCCTCTACTACGCTCATAATGACACTCAAGTTAAGCGAATTCATTAGACTGCCTATTGCGACCATTTTGGTCCTCCCTTTTGTTGATAGTTTCAGTGTAGCTGTGTTGTCGGCGTTACGCAACTTTTAACGAACGGCGTGTTGTTGTTCAGAAAAAATAACTACACCCCAGGGGTAAAGAAAAACGCCGGCAAGAAAAGGGGGTTAACCTGCCGGCGTTCACTTGCTAGAAAGGAAAGGGGGATAACCTTCCTAGCTATTTCATAGAGCTAGGCTCGATACGAAAACTTAATTGCTAATCTTCCTCGGAGCACCAAGCATCTAGGTGGTGGTTGATGATAATCGCTCGCGCTGGAGCAACTGTCAATCCCTTATAGCCAACTCCCTCAGGAAGACTAATCAACTTATCCAAGTCGCCTTCCCAGTAAGCGTCTATGGCTTCCATACAAGGCTTCACCATACTAGACGGCACGGGTGGAAAGTGGTTACTTCTCAAGTGCCACTCGATAGCTTGTTCCATTGGCAAAAGTTCTGCCATTTCTGCGGCTTGCAGACTTCCCATTAGTTCACGCCCTGACCTATTACAGACTCAGAAACATCAGTCGCGCTCATAAATTCATTGAAACTCCACACCATTTCACCTAGTGTAATGACCTGAGTTGTGAAGTCAATCACGGCGCTAAAGTAACTTTCCTCGAACGGACATTCGGCGTCTACTAGTGTAGACATAATACCGAATCCAGTTTCGTCGGACCAGTTCTCTCGAACTATGTTGCTGATAAAAATTCGTGTCCCATAAGCGGCGTCACTCCACCTAGGCATTGCGGCACCTAGTGCGTCTTGAGTGTCCTCGAATTTAGACTCCCCACCTGAGTGGCTATAAAGCCAAGTAGCTGCGCCACTGTTATCAGTGATAATCTTCCAAGCTGTTCTTGAACCCATTTTGAGTTCCCCTTTCTGTTGTTGCTATAACACTATCACTCCTGCGGCAAAAGTCAAAACCAATTTGCGAGCGCCGCGGGAACTGTCAGAAAAAATAACTATTCCTCTACACACGGCGTAAAAAAACCGCCCAACTCTGGCTCGCTGTCCAGAATTATTGGGCGGAAACTTTTAGGCTATGCGTAGCAAGCGCCACACTTAGGGCTGCGTGAACCAACCTCATCAGTATGAGTTTTGTAATACTCGAACCTATCGTGCATAGCCTGAGTTACGAAAACTTGCTCTTGGCATTGTCGGCACTCATACTCATAGCGTGGCTCATCTTCGGCGAACAATCTTGCGGAGCTAGTCCTAGTTGCTAGGTCTACCAGTTCCTCATAAGTTAGCTCAGGATTCTCGGCGTGTAATCTCATTAGTCCCATTCCTTATTATCGTTGTTATCCCAGTTGTCGCCCTCACGCTCGGCATCTAGGTCTATCGTCATTTCATCTTTGCAGTTCGGGCAAGTGGCGTAGAGCATACTCTGGCTATCATCAGTGATACCCAAAACCTCGCCTTCCCAGTTGCAATTACGGCAAGTGAACTCACGCTCGATACCTTCGGCATTGAATCCCGAACCCTGAATCGTATCTCTCATTTTGAACCCCTTCTATTTGGATACTCTCATTGTAATACGGCAGTCAGACATTTTGCAACATCTTTCGGCGTGTCTAAATAAAGTGAACCTGAAAGTCTATGTCGCCAGCAATTCGGCGTGAGTCGCTCCACGCACTTTCGCCATAGAAATACTTTGGCTTCCCGCCCGCAGGAATTACCTTCCAGTAATCCTCGGCGAATACGGCAGTCCCTACTTCAAGGCGAACCTCGTCAGACTCGTAAATAACTTCCCACTCTTTGACTAATGAAACGCTTGGCTTTGCCATAATCGCTTCCCCTTTCTTGTTGTTGATTACAGTCAATCACGCAGCTACGACATTATGCAAATCTTTTTGCGAGTGTCGAAAAGTTTCAGAAAAAATAACTATTACCCTAGTAATGCGAAAACCCCTCAAAGTTCTGAGGGGTGTCGGATTTTGACTTTATTTCAAGTCAGCGTATTGGGATTGCCATTCTGAAGTGCGAACAAACAAACTTTCGGGAGTGTCTGGAATCAGTTCTCGTCCGTCACTAGCCATTCGATAGCCAGCTTCGATTATCAGGTCATAGGCTTCTACACCTAACCCGTTAGCAATAGCGGTCAGATAGTCAGACGAACACTCTTTGAGTCCCCGTTCGACTTCCGATAGGAATGAGTAGGACAAGTGTCCCTTGTCAGACACATCTCTCAAGTGCAAGCCATTTGCAAGCCGTTGCTCTCTTACGACCTCGCCTAACGCTTCTCTAAACTTCATACTCATAGCCTAGCCGTTCTTATCGTCAGAGTCGGTCGCTTCAAAAGTTCGAGGGTCTATGGGTAAGCCGTGTTCGTTTATTATGTCCTCAATCACTTGCCCTGCTTCCATAGCCGTTACCTGCAAGTTCACGAGTAGCTTGTCCACTTGTAGAATCAAGCCGTTCTGGTCGTGCTCCATAGCAATCTCTTTGAATCGGTGCGCTAGGTCTTGGGCAGCTTCGAGCGCCCGAAACATAGTTGGGTCGCAATAGCCGTCCCGTATGTAGTTCTCAATAAGCACGCCGATTAGGTTTAGGCTTGCCCCTGCAACATCTTCAAGTTCTAAGTTATGTGTGTCCATTAGATTCCCCTTCTGTTTGATTCTCCCAACCTATCACAGTCAGCTATAAATACCAAACACTTTCCATAGCGTGTTGGGAGCTTCAGAAAAAATAACTATTGGGTGTGCGTGACTGATCATTTCTACATCAACTGGTGCGATTCTAACTTTTGATGAGCCATGACCTGAGCTGGTCAGGATTAGCCAGGACGATTCTCAGGGCAAAGCGAAACCCCTGCCAACTCATTGGGGGAAAGTTGTTGGCAAGGGTTTCTGTTACCTGTCCGTCTGAGGGAACTAGTGTCAGCAAAGGGGGATAAGCAGACTTTCGCTCAACCTCTCTGGTCAGGCAATCCGTTGTGGCTTAGGTCAAACTACCTACCCTCGCCAAAGCTTCACTTGCCGACTTGCCGACAAGGGTTGCAATCTGGTCGGTTTCAAGGTCGTCCAAGTGAACGCCCCAAGCCGACTTTGAAATTATGTCCCTCGCTCCGTATGAGTGGCAACCCTTCGGGGTAATCCATAGAACTGCCACGCCTGTCTGCTTGCACTCTCGAAGTAGCTGGACTGCTTGCTCGGTCTGCTTCGGTGTAAAGTTTCCGTCCGATACGATTACCAGAATCCGAACGCCTCTGCCGAAAGTCAGTCCAAGCTCTCCGTCCAAAGCTCCGAACGCCTCGGCGAACTGCTCAGTTCCGTCTGGCGCTGAATAAATTGAAACCTCGGACAATCGCTGTCCACGCTTTAGGGTCGGGAAGATACCCGAGCCAAAATAAATCATGGCTGTTTCTGCCTGAATCCTGCGACCTGCTTCGGACATAATCCAAGCTGTCTGTCCCATAGCTTCCATAGCCATTCCCATAGAACCTGAGATGTCTACCATGACTCCAAGACTGAGTGTTGGGTCGTCTGTGTGCTTGCGACTCTTTGACTTCCAAGTTGGAAGCTCTCCACGCAATCCTCTGGACTCCATAGCTTTGTTCTGGACTGCGTTGCGTGCAATCAGCTTTCCTAACGGCGCTTGAGTCTTGCGAGTGTGAACGGAACGCTCACGATACTTCGCCTTCTCCAACGCCTTTGCAATCTGGACTGCCGAAGCTCGCTCTGCCCCTGTTGGCTGTCTGGACTCACGAATTGTCGAAGCCGAACCCGAACCACCTTCTTGGTTGTGTTGCTTGTGGAAAACCTCTCGGGCTTCTTGCTTGCGCTCATTGTTCTTCTTCGCTTCGCTCTGGCTTGCTCCAACTGCCTCGTCCCACTTCTCTTTGGTTTCCTGTTCGCCAAGTGCCTTGCTCGAATTGACCTGTGTGTCCTCGGCAGAATCCGAAAGCTGGTCTACAAGCTTTTGCATAATCTCAGATAGTTCGCCTTCACCTTCGCCTTCGCCCTCGGAAGATTCCTCGAACGCCGAACCAGAATTAGGCTCGCCCTCGGGGTCAGCTTCTCGAAGTAGCTCCACCCACTTTTTGGATAGTGCAATAGCTTCGACAATCTGTGGAACTCCGAGTGCCTGAAAACCAATCCAAACTTTGCGTAGCTCGTCAAACAATTCCTTGCCCAAAACTTCGACAACCATTTTATAGATGTCTGTAATGTCGGCAACCTCAAGAACTCCCGAGTCCACTCTGGCAATCGCCAAACCTGCGAGCTTGGCTGTTTCCCAAGTGTCGCTACCTGTTTCTTTTAGACTCTGCTCATTGACATCTTCGAGCGCCATGTCCAAAGCGGAAGTGCGTAAGAACAAACGATTCTCTGGTCGCTCGGCAACACCCTTAGCTTCGATACGAGATTCCTCTAGCAACATAAACGCCTGTGATTCTTGGCTGTCAAGATTCTCAATCAAGTATGGAATGTCCCAATTAGTGTGGCGAGCGTGCATAGCTTCGTGGAACAAAATACCTGCAACCATTGGAAACTCATGTTGGGTTGCTCTGTCCCTCATGTCGCCAACAAAGCTGGCTGGCATAGCTTCGCCGAAAGCTTTGGTTATGTTTATCTCAATCTCTGAGATGTCGGCGTAATAAGCTGCAACTGCTTGCCCCTCGGCAGAATCTTCTCCGCCATAGACTGCTAGGTCGCTTCTCCACGCCCAATCGTTTACTAGGCGACCAATCTGCGAGCAGACCTTCAACCACTCTGGGTTGGTTGTCGCTGTGCGACTTGTAAGTCTTGACTTCCCTTTTACTTTGTAGTGCGCCATTTGCTTTCCCTTCATCTGGCTTTGTTTTGTTATTAGTCCCACTATACACCCTTTTGAGAGTGACGCAAGTTCTTTTCAAGAAAAGTTCTCACGCCACCCTCTCAGGTTATAGCAAGGACACGACTCACTTGCTAAATCTTGGCTGGCAGAATCGGCTCGCCGAATACTCTGGTGAATACATCTGAGGCGACTGGTCTGTCTATCTCAGGTGCACTTGCGAGTAGATTCTGAATTGCCCACTTCGTGCCGAACAACTTTGCTAAATCTCTAAAAGCAAGTAGCTCACGCATTTGAGGCGACCATGAGGTTTCGCCATTCTCTACCTTCTTGGATAGATTCTGGCTGGCGACAACGGCAGACTGTGGAACTCCAAGTTTCTTGGCAAGTCCCCAATCAGTTGTCATTTCGACCTGAACTGCGAATCGAGATAGTAGCGCCTCACTCAAACGAACACCTGCAACATTTGGGTTGGTTGCCGAAACAACATAGAAACCCTCTTTTGCTTTGACTGTGCCTCGCTCTGGATTAGCTGTAACTACAAGCTCACGCCTTCCGTCCATAAGTCCATAGACAACGGAAAGAACCTTAGGGTCAATCAAACCAATCTCGTCAATTAGTAGAACCTTGCCCTCGGAAGCTGCTCTAACCAAAACTCCGTCCACCCAATCGAAACCGCCACTAGGTGTCTGAACATAGCCACCCACTAGGTCGGAAACTTCTGTGTCGCCTGAACCCATAATTGTATAAAGTTCCTCTGGAAAAGCTGCTTCGACCATAGCTGTCTTACCTGTTCCTGGAACTCCATAGAGCATTACGAACTGGTCAGCTTCTCTGGCTTTGCGTAGGACTTCGACATCTATGCTTTCGCCCCACTTGCGACCATAGTATAAGTCGCCATTAGGTCGAACATAGGACTCTTGCCCCTCTAGTGCTTCTGCGGATTCCATTTCAACCTCTACTGAATTTTCTGGTGCAACTTCTGTAGAGTCTAATGGAACTGGCTCGGCACTAGCTGGCGTTGCCTTTGCCCCAACCTTAGAACGAATTGTGGCTCGTCCTGCTGTGGTAAGTAGCTCGTCAAGAACCGAAGTCGTGACTCCCATTCTTGCGCTTGTCCCACAAGTCGCAATCTGCTCGACCAACTTGTCGAAGTCGAGTGTTGCGATAGTTGGATTAGGTGATTCCTGAATCTCTTTTTGTAAATACATGATTATCCCTTTTCGTAGTCGTGTCTGTATCTTGTCTAATTATGACAGTTTCGCTGGGAACTTGTCAAGTGTCCCACGAACTTTATTTATTCGGCGAATGACTGCCTGAGGCGTGTTGCCCTGCTCAAGCTCGAAGTAGTCTTGGTCAGTAATTTCAACTGAGATAGGCTTGCTATCTCGAACTACCCAAGCTTGCCTTACCTCAGTCGAGCGATTACCCTCTAGGTCAAAGACATTACGAGTATCCACTAGCTGTCGGCGTAGTTGTAAGCTAAGTCCAAGAACCCTTGAATCATGCTTCTCTTTATCTGTCAGGTCAGGGAACTCGTCCCGAGCGTAGCACTCTACATTTGAGTATCCCGAGTAGCCTGTTTCCACTTCTGAGCCTTCACCAACTGGCTTTGGGTAATCTCTAATAGTAGTTGTGTCCCATTGTGCTCTAGGACTGTGCTCTGAAACGAGGCGTGACATAATCCTCGGCTCAATTACCTTGCCTGTATCATCTTGATACTGTGGAAAGACTAGAACCTGTTTCGTCCCCTTGTGTTGCCACCCCAAGAACTGTCGAACCTCGTCCTCTGGAATCGTGTCGTCTGCAATCATCTCAAGATAGAGTGCCTTGCCTACAATTTTCGGTGTTGCAACTGCAACTGCATGAGTAGTCATAAGACTGCCCCTTTCGTGTCGTGTCCAACCTGTCTGGCTGGTAAGAACTATCTAATCATACTTTTGACGAAAGTGCAAACTCTTTTCACGAAAGGTTGATAACAAATTGGTAACGGAAATTTAGCCTCGCTTTCCTCGCTTTCCTCGCATCAGAAAAAATAACTATTTATCAGGCAATAAAAAAGTGAGCAGTTGTTAGACGACATACTCAGGTCGTTTCTCCCTTACTATAAAACTTCGGGGAAGCTTATTTAGCAGATTTCAAATCCACCAGACTGTGCGAGGAATCTTGCAAACTGTTCTACATCTACCTCGTAAAGTGAATACCAAGTTTGGAATGGCTCTTTCTTTCCTATCCCATTACAACCATTACAATACCCCTGAGTGCGACCAACAATAATTGCTATGTCCTCTGCTAGCTCTTTAGTCGGCATACCACTCTCGACTGCAATCGCATCAGTTCGGATTCCTGTGCCTTCGCAAAGATTGCAAACTTCAAACGGAAGTTCGGAGAGCATCAGGTTTCGCTGTGCGACATACTCGGCAACTTTGCCTGAGTCTAAATCTGCTACCAACAGTTTGGCTAGCTTGCTGGAGTCCCTAGAGCCAAGGCCACTTCCATCATTGGAGTGTGCGTATTCCACAAGCTCGGCAATCTCTGGATGGTTGTTCTCTACATAATCCCAAAGTGGATGCCATCCCCAAACATTACGCCTGAAGTATTCGCCAACATCTGACTTTGGCTTTTTTCCGTAAACGTCCATACCCATTGTGTGTCCCTCTTTCTTGTCGTGTCCTATAAGTATAGCAGTATAGGTGTATAAAACAAGCGGGATTTACAAGGTGTCAGAAAAAATAACTATTAGAAGTAGTCGAGGTCTTCGTCAATTACGTAGTGACTCTTCGTCACTGGAGGAAAGAATGCATCTACGTAAGAAAGTATTGGACCTGCACATGAAACACAGATGGCCCAATCTTGGTCGTTCTCATCGATCACTACAACAAACGGTTCGAATTCAAGTCCACTGTATCCAACAGGACCATCGCATTCAGTACAGTCCGTTGATGCGAGTTGCTCAGGCAATGCAAGACCTCCCTGTATGGCAAGGTCTACATCGGTCTCTGATTCAAATAGGTGGACCTCAAGTGAGCGCATGTTTATAGAGTACAGTGCACGCCGTCAAGTGATTTGTCGGCGCTCGCCACTTTGTGGTTAGTCTACGTACTCCGTTGCATATCCCGAGCCTCCACAGATTGTGCAGGCCGAATCTCCAAACTCGCCGTCGTTATCTTCGCGCTCTTCGTCGAAGCACACGCACTCATTGTCAACAGAGATGACTACGGTTTCATCAGGCCCGTCGGTCCATGGGACCTCACAGACGTAGTAACTGATTCGGTTAACGTAGGCCGTGCCCTGTACCAGCAGGCTGGAGGAGTCGCCGTCGATGTAAGTCCAAACGTTGTGCGGGTCTTGGGTCTTTATAAACTCCCACTCGTCACCGTACGTTTCGAACTGGTCGAAGTCCGCGCTGGTGTCTGGGTACTTGGTGATGTGGTTCTTCAAAGGTCGGTACTTCGCGACCCAAGATTCAAAGGATAGCTCGCCTTCAGATAATTTATACATGGTGCCCCTTCTTGTCGTGTAGTTAAACAGTAGCAGAAAGTGCAGAACTTGTCAACCTATCTTGGAGGCGGGGCGAGCCAAAGAGTTTGTTGTCATGATTGAGCGGACAGTCAGTGAAGTCATCCTTCGTCAAAAGTTTGCCGCGGCGCACCTCCAGACAACCAATGCAAAGCATTCCAGTTTGTGCTTCTCTGTTCCAGACCTCGTCAGTGACCATGTAGTACTCAGTGTTGCAGAGGGTGCACAAACTGCAGTCCATGCATTCGAAGTTTGTAAAAGAGTCGCAGTCGCATTCCCATTCGATCATGATCCCAGTATAGCAATGGAACTGCTGAACGGCAAGTAGTTATTTTTTCTTGAAGTTAGTGCTCATCCAGGATGACGTGGGCCAACATCTCATGAGAAAGACCGGAGACCATGATGGTGCCATGGGCGTTGTGCATGCGATTACTTATTACGTGCCCTAGGCGTCCGCGCACTTGATATCCATTTTTAATCTTCAGCTGGCCATCTTCTTCAAACACTGACCAAATATTAGAGGAAGACCGCCCCATCACAAACTCCCACTCCGGACCTGAAGTCCCATAAAGAAGTCCACTAAGTTTCGCAGCGCTGTTAAAAGTGTTGGGCAATGGCTGATATGACTCCAGCCACTGGGAGAAGTTGATGGTCTCTTCAGTATATTGATAGTTATCTATATTAAATTCTTTTGCTGGCATTTCTCTTCTCCTCGTTAATAGTTGGATCTAGACGATCCCAGCTTCCCATGTTGTTTCCTACAAAGGCCTGACCAGTTTCTCGGTCAACTAGTAACCACTTCTCTGGAGCTCTAGTGTAGACGGTCATCATGATCGCGATGTCTTCTTCAGGATACTGCTTAGCAACTCGTCCGTTACGTGTATGTCTGTCATCAAGCATCTAGGGTAAACAGGCCTGTCTCTTTTGCAAGCCGTCTCAATGTATTAACGCTTGGCAGGCCCGTTACATCTTTTCCGACGAAACCCATGATCCGTTGATACCTGGCGCAGGCCACTGCGGTTATCGAATCCCAGGCCCCTGGTTGAGCTCCTCTGATGTCCGTTACTGTTGCTAGCGCGAGCTGTATGGTCTCTATCTTCTTCGATCGGTCACCGTGTCTGATCTCAGTGTTCAGCTTAATCACCAAAGGAAGACGGGCCGCTGCATCAATTGCAAGAAGATCCTCGCCGTTAAACTTTGTGCGGCCGCGATCCATCCAGGCCATCAATCTTCCGTTGAAAGTTTTGTGGACTCCAGCAGCTGGTGTGCAGAAGACTACAACCTCATTGATTGAACGGATCCTTTGATGGACGCCGTCCTTCTTCTGATACTTGCCGGTACCCTCAACGTTACCTTCAATGGAAATGAAGCGGCCGGTCTCCGTGAATTCTTTAACATCAGTAACAATCCCGCAGTGTGGCATGCCGAATACATCTGCTGCATGTCCAGTGTTTGATGAAAAGTTGAAGAGAGCAATGGATCCTGGCCGCGGCTCTCGTGAAAAGTTGCCAGCTCTGATGCTTTCTGCGAGCGCCGCCGGCGTATACGTAAAAGAAGGAAGGTTCTTCAGACCTGCCTCCCTAAGGCAAACATCAACAAAGGCACCAGCCCATGGCTGTGAATCATATCCAACCTTTGCGCCGAAGACATTGCGTCCGCCTAGGTCTGCAGCATAACCCAGATAACTCTGCGCAATCTTGATTACAAGTTGCACAGATTCTGTAGGTTGCTGATCTTTGCGTAGTTTCACAATGTTCAGTCTACACCAAGAATGAATGCAGCGCGAGGAGTGATTGGCTCAACTTGATGCATGGTGCCCCGAGGAAAGAAGATCACATCGCCAGCAGTAAGTTTATAAGTTGCGTCATCCAGGAACCACGTAACTTCTCCCTCACATAAAAAGAAGATTGAATCCTCTGGGTCTGCATGTGATGGCCAGCTCTCTTCACCAACAGCAAGATTAACGTAAGCGTTCAGTGGGGTGATCTTTCTATCAAGAGCCATTGAAAGCTGACCCCGCAACTTATCAATCTTCGTGAAATGTGTGCTGACGTCGTCTTCGAGTATCGGCGCTCGCGAATAGTGCAGACGCCTGCGATCGAGATCTCCTCGTGCAGCTGAACTTTTGATGTGGTCTTCGAAGTCTGGCCATCCAGGCAGCTCATCGCTAAAACCAGGGAGATGAATGATCCTGGACGCAGCTATTGCTGCAGACAACAGATCTAATCTCTTGGCCATTTTAGATGTCTGGGTTAAAAGGACTGACGAAAGCGGGCAAATCTAAGGGAGTGTCTGTTGATGCTTCGTTGGAAGTTTCCATCAACCTGGCCCCAATGTATTCATCAGTGTTGTTTGTGTGCGAGTAAACCAATCCACTCTCAAACTGGAGAAGATCATTTAACAACCCGTGTGCTTCATTGGCTAGCGCAGTGATGCGTATGTACTCTTGACGGTTACTAGTACTAGAGATCTCTACTTTAAGGGATTCGAAGTGAGCACGGGCTCGGTTAACGATTGATGAGTAATCTCTATGCATGTAGTGCTCTCCGTTTTACTAACTGCAGGCCGTCTTCTTATCCAACCCTATCACCCTTAGAAACGTTGCATTGGCCGTGGGAAGGTCTGACGTTATCCAATACATCCGGGCCTCCCTTGGAAATTGGGATCACATGATCAATGTGCAGACCGGTCTCCCACCCAACAGGTCCAACTCTTCGTGAATTGTTTAGATCGATCGGTCTTCCACAAAGATGGCAATCGGTACCGTAGGTCTCAAGTACCTGGAGCTCCGTGTAAACTTCCACGCCGTTGTTAAGTTTGCGGGCCCGTCGGCGGCGATCGGCTTCGTTATATTTGTCGCGGTTATTCTTCGCATACTCCCGGGAGGCTGCGTTGTGAGCCTCTTTGTTCTTCTTGTGGTACTCCTTGGAGTATACGACTGCATACTCCGGGTTATCGGCTGACCACTTCTTCTTACGTAGACGTTCGCGCTCTTTGTTGTCTTGGTAGTACTTAAGGTTGTAGGCAATGTGCTCGTCGTGATTCTCTGCACGATACTTTGAACGGGCTGCTGCATCACAGATCCTGCAGGCTGCACGTAGTTTATCCTTGGCCGCAGAGTTCTTAGAATACTCCGTAAGAAGTTTAAGCTCGCCGCACTGGGTGCAGGTCTTGGCTGGTAAACTTTCCATATCAAACTTCTTTCGTTTGGTCACGCCCCCGGATGTTCTCGCATCGCGGGGTGCTCTACTTCTAATCTTATATTACTTCTGATCTGATGAGCTGGCGGCGGCGTCTTCTTCTTCGTTGGAAGTTGTGCCGCCGGCGGACTCTTCTTCAATGACTTCTTCAGCATCAATGACTTCTTCATCACTGTCGAGCTGACTTAAACGTGCAGCAGTTGAAATTGCGCCTGCAGTTATGCGGGCCAATCTTTCTGCAATGACGTCAGCAGCTGGGCGGATGTCAAGATTGATGGACGTATCTATTTCCACTCCTCCTCTGATGCCAGCACGATCCAAAATTTCTGTTGCGGCCTTCAACATAACAGGTTCTGATTCTGCGTGTTCCAAAAGGAACTCTAGCTTATCTACAGCATACGGTGCAGCTTGCATTAGTTTAGCCCTCGCCGCTTCAATGTCATCAGAGCTTTTCTTTTTGATGGTCCGTAAGTGTACCCGGCACATACCGTCATCTTGTAGACGTCCCGATCCCCATAACATGCATCTCAGCTGGTCATGTTTTATAACCTTGCATCGGTGTGGCATTGGGACCGGTTGGCGTTTATCGGTTGCAGGCCCCCCTGCTTCTTGTTCCTTTAACCATTTACGAGTGGCACCAATTACCCACGGTGGAACTAAGTAATCGCTCGCCTCCTCTGCTATCAAATCCAGGCCCGTTAGGTAGTCGGAGTTATTGTCAGACGGTGTAACTAAGACGGGCCGTTTGGCGGCGAGGGATTCTATCCGGCGCTCGCGGGTAGATTCGGCGGAGCGTACTTTTAACAGGCCGGTTGATGTTCCCGTTGAAGAGTAGACCGGTTCCCAGATTAACTTTGAACGTCGCAACAGTCGGCGGTTCTCGAATGAGTCCTCGCAGATGCCCTTATCAACTTCTTCTATACCAATGGCGGTTAGGTCAGCAAGGATAGAGATCGGATCTTCTATCTGGTAATCCAGGCCGTCTGTTGTTTCTATCTCTTTCATCGGGAGCTCCTGGAAATAGAGGACGGCCCTGTCAACTGGGGAGAGGACTGTGACAGGACCGTCTCCGTTAATTGTAGAGTAACCGGGCCTGCATGAGTTTGGTGGACATTGTTCATGTCATCTATTGTACGCTCGTCAAAAGTTGATGAGTAGTACTCGGACGAATTTTTACGCGTGGAGAGGGAGAACGGAGCCTTTTTGCCCCTTCATTAAGAAGAAATCCACTTCCCCCCATTCTGCTCCCCTTTAAAAGATCTCAGATCTGATGTACTTTCAATGAAACTTTAGTACCTTAGTCATCCTTGCCGGACTGGAAGCGACCGTTGCCATCTCGAACGAGGCGGGAGGATTGGAAGAAGGATTGGAACCTTCGGAGGGATCGTTGCTGGAGCCAAACTTCATAAGCTTCGACCTGACTCACGTACCCTGGACGAGGCATAAACAACTTCCCCACATTGATCCAGTTGTAGATTGTCTTCACAGATACGCCAAGATCTTCTGCTATCAAGGGAACCTTGACCCAATCATTTGAGTTCATGTCCACCTCCAAAAAAGAACTACCCCCACAGCATAACACGTGGAGGTAGTCTTTTTGTCCCTCTCCCAAGGGCAGTTTTTAGTCCCCACTAAGAATCAGTTCTTCCCAGGCTTCCCGGCCCAGCTAATCCTCAGTGGGAATTTTAGTCTACTACTTTTTTGGCTTTGGTGTTGCCTTAGTTGTAGAAGCTTTTGGAGCAGCTTTTTTGGCAGCTGGCTTCTTTGCAGAAACCTTACGCTCGTTAGCTTGTCCATCGTTGATGTAACCATCGCCATCGCCATCACGAGTTGCCTCATGAAGTTTCTTAGTTCCAGACGAAGCGGTCTTACCCTTACCAGCTGAAGCAACCTTCTTGACTGGAGCAGTCTTAACTTCGGCAGCCTTTTTATCGGCAGCAGCTTTAGCAGCTTTTTGCTCAGCTACAGCAGCAGCAAGCAAAGCATCAGCCTTACCCTTTTTGATAGCAGCAGCTCTTTCAGCTTCGAAGGTAGCTATCTCTTCTTGAGTTGTTTTTGAGTAGCCGAGACCAAGGCCATTACGAACCTTGTCCCATAGTGTGATGTTAATCATTGGATTTCCTATCTAATTATTTTGAAAGTCTAGCACAAAGACTTGGGTAAGTCATTGGCTTGAATCTGATATTGCGATATCTTCTGGCACGACTGCATCTTGCGAGTTTCTGCAATCGACACAAACGAAAGCGGTTACGCCTTCATCCTTTTCATCATCCTCAAGGATCTTGCCTAGTGGTGAAACTCGCACTGGGAAATACTTAGCTGGCTTATGGCAGAAATCACATTCTGCAGGAACCAACCACTTCTTTCTTTCAGTGAAGTCATCGCCTAGTGCTTCCATTGAAGCAGCAATTCCTCGTGGTAGTGAGTGCTTAGCACCAGCACCCATGCTCTTACGCATGAAGTATCTCGTGTTAGGCACATCGATGACAGCTCTTGGAATCAAACAAGGACAAGACAACTGTCCTGGCTTGCAATAATGCTTGCCATCATATTTATCAAAATGGTGCCTAGACATAGCATGACCACAGATACAAATCCTACGATCATTATTACGAGGCTCTGCCTGATACACAGCATTAAGTTCATTGACCTCTTTTAAGTCTAGGTCGAACTCATCCATTATGAACCTACAGCGGTCTCAACCTCAGCGCCAACATACATGCCCATTTGGGCAGCTAGCTCTGCGTAGATTGGATTAGTAACAGCAGCAGCAATCTTTGCGCCCTGATCAACGATGATGGTTTGCAAGTTCTCTTCGAACTTAAGTGCTGCCTCATCCTCAATAACTACGACCCACTCTGATCCGTTATGGATTGATGGAACGCCCTCACCGTAAGTGACCACGTAACCCATCTGGGTGCCCATGTAATCGAATGGATTGAACAAGATGCCATCTGGGTCACGAGCAATTCTAAACCCACGCATCTGTCCTGCTTCTGGCTTAAACATATTTTCCTATCCTCCTAGATATTCTAGGTTCTTGATTTGTTCATCTGGAACATTGTCCCAAATTACCCCATCGTAATGATATAAATCACCAATGGAATTCTGATACCAGCCCGAACTCATTCCTTCGAATCTTCCTTCTTGTCTCATGAATCGCAGTCTCTCTAGAGTCTGCAGAGTTTCCTCAATCGATGGAGCATCATTCATGTCTCTTCCAACATGTCTATGCATTTCTCGATATGTCGTCTCTTCTTTCATACTCAAACTCTAGCACCTTTCTTACTTAAATTCAATCTTCTCTCAAGCACTTTCTTACTCTACTTAAAATCTATTAGAAATCAGGAAATAGATATTAGATTTTACTTACTTTACTTATTATATATACTTCTCTCAAGTATGTTCTTACCTGTACTTAAAAATACATGACACTGTAGCACACACATCACGCGTAATAGTAATTATAAGTAGTACTAAGAACATACTAGAGAGAGATTAAGTGGTATTATCAAGTTCTTACCAACAGAGCACTTCGTTCTTTGCTAATACAGAAAAATTCTATTATCAACAAACGATAAAACACCACCTTTTTCCCTTCCCTCTTTTTTCCTCCCTTTTCCTTCCTTCCTTCCTCTTTTTTTGATAATACAAATAGGACGGTTGACATTTTCCCTCTTTTCCCTTCCGCCTCTTCTGTCAATAGGACCGCTTATTTTTCTTCACGCCCCTCAACACACAACCCCCAATCACCGCGTAAACTATTAGACATGGCAGCCGAACAATTACCGAGCACATCTTTAAGGGTGGCTCTCCGGAGACTAGAACTCTGCGCTTACGCTGTCCAAGAGATTCATACAGAACTCAACCAGCCAAACGACTCAGAAGAAAAGGCAGACCTTATTCTTGCCACAGAGAAGTTGGTTGGAGAGACAGTAGATCTATACTCAACCGTTAGGCGTTACGTCTGGGGTGAAGAGGAGGACGAACTAGGATTCGTTCACAGGTCACGTCACAGTGACGACGAAGACGAAGAAGACGGGGAGTAACCTAACACTTGTCTAGACGTAAAAGATATAACGCCGAGCAGGCAAAGAAGCCTCAGCAACCGCCAAAGATTAAACACGTCGTATCTAAGCCCAGAGCTTTGCTTAAGTCCCAGAAGAAGCACGGCGTTAAGAAGTATGAACAACAATCCAAGATGGCCATACCAAAAGAGCCACTAGACCAGAATGTTGTAGAGCCCACTTACAAACCAAACTTTGTACTAAAAGATAAGCCTGGTGCCGAGACAGTCGTAGACCGACTTCTAAGAAGAGGTTGGATACAGGGCGCACCGGAAGACACGAAGAAGCAAGAAGAAGAAGAAAAAGAAGAGGGAACAGAGACTACTAGTTAGTCCCGAGTAAACCTTGGAGGGAACATGGCCTTCACAACCTTGTTACGAATAATAGTCTGTTCCTCAGTAGTGGCATCTTTTAGTGCATCCTCAACATTCTTCCGCATTCTAATTGAAAGTACATAGAAGCATATCCCCGCAATCACAACCACGCCAATGGCAGCCAGGAAGAGGATGTTGTACATAACTGAAGATACCATTTCTTCATTATACCGCACATAGAAAAGGGCCTGATTGTTACCAACCAGACCCTGACCTTTGTTTAAAGCTTAGATTATTCTTTAGGGCTATTCCAGCCACTGAATAGTTGCTCAATGTTTGTAGTGCTTTTCTTTCTTTTCTTGTACTGACGATAGGCCAGTCCAATGATTAGCCAGAACCCTAGTACTACGATTGACGCAGCTCCCGCGAAGAACGACAACCAACTCCATGTTATTACTACCTCCATGGTGTTTCTCCTCTCATATATATAACTTTACCCTTAGTATACACTTTAGACTTACTTTGTCAATAGCCAAATATAACAGCCGTCTGACATTTCTACTGACTATACCATACAAAAGAAAAACGGCCTAATTGCAGGTAGACCCACAACCAGACCGTTTAACTATTCCGATCAACAGAAAGGCGCAATCGTAGACAGTACAATTACTAGCAGTATTACTACCGAGTGCTATTACTTTAGCACAACTTAGTGGCGATACTTCCTTAAATTACAAAGTGCATGGCTCGGCTTCACATTATCTAGACGATGGCTCCCGCCATTAAATAGTGCAATGACGTGCTCTAGATGTAGCCCCCGCTCCCAACCTTCACCTCTGCAGTTCCTAGGAGCGTCCATGTCGACAGGTTCCATACATAGATGACAATCAATACCCCACTTAGCTAAAACGTCTGCAGTAGAGAAGTCCTCTATAGTTGCTTCAAGCTTTTTTGCATAGCGACGCATTGTCTTCATGGAGTTCTTTTCAGGATTAGCTTTACGCCATGCTTCATTACGCCCCCGCTTTACCAACCTATATTCC
>OOFT01000026.1_pt1 | contig 26243 bp, 26 predicted proteins | sample 1670301 | NCBI WGS metagenome assembly OOFT01 (sample SAMEA98140918, study PRJEB22522) | marine metagenome | biome: marine biome; feature: marine water body; material: sea ice | place: Arctic Ocean | collected 11-Sep-2015 | depth 0.3 m
TGGCGGCGTCCGATGTGACTAAGGGACAGCTCTGCCACCAGACTGCTGCAAAAACTGCTTGAAGCCCCGGCTGAAATTCCCGGGATGGACCAAGCCACCGATTGAATTTACAAAAACCTGGTCAGTGTCTTTCCAGCGATTCCCGGCGGCGGTTTTTGTTGCGGCAATTAGATCTCGGTGCCGCTGGAATGCCAGTAACACCTCGGTTCCAATCGCAAGTTTTCGCCTGCTGTTTCTGGTTTTTGTTTCGCCAATAACAAGCGCAGTTTGGCCTGTGCCATCTTCCCGGATGGTTCTTACTTCTCGTAGCGAGACGTTTATCTGCAAGTGGCCTTCGGCAAAATCAATGTCCTTCCAGCGAAGACCAAGAATTTCGCCGCGTCTGGCCCCGAGTAACAGCGCAAGCCTTAGAAACAAGTCATAAGTACTGCCGGTAGCCTGCTGCAGGACGTTTCTGGCCTCTTCAAGGCTCCAAGGTTCCTGCAACTGAGTCTTTTCATCTGAGAGCCGTCTAATCCGATCAGTGAGTAGCACTTGATTTTTTACAAGCACTCCTGATTTCACGGCATGACTAAAGACTGCGCCCAATACCTGCCTTGCGCCGTTAATAGTCGCCGTCGCGCTGCCGGATGACCGAAGCAGCGACAGCCAGTTTTGGATGTCCCTTGATTGAATGTCTTCTAATCGCCGATTGCCAAAATGTGGAAATACGCAGCGGCGTAGTCGATCTTCGTAATCGCTCAGCGTGCTTTGTCTAACCTGCAGGCTCTTGACGTTTCTAACCCACCAAAGCGAGTAGTCCATTAGCGTCTCAGCGGATTTTGTTTTTAGATCGCCGGCATAGAGTTCGGCTAGCAGTTTTCGATGTAGCTTCTTGGCGGCCGCCAGACTGTGCGCAGTTCTGCGAGTTCTTATGCGTTTGCCGTTAGGTGCGTAGCCGACTGTGACTTCAACCTGCCAGATTGTTTTTCCTGATTTATTGTTTGTAGTAAAGATGCATCCGTTGCCGATTCCAGCCATTACAGAAACCCCCTCGATTGAGTTAGGTGAAGGCGCAGTGGATGCTAACTGTGACAACCGGATACCCAAAAAAGGTTGGGGACTATCGCTTGATGTCAGAGTTTTGCTCTGTCGCCTCTTAATTTCTGTTGTCCGCGTAATTGAGCCAGAGACATTCTCGCCGTGTACCTCTCTATTACCTTCTTTAGGAGGGACGGGAAAAATAGCTCGCCTACTCGACTTCTTTATTTTCTCACGTACTGGAATTTCCGGATTGCAACACGCCGATGAATGCGAACAAATGTTCGAATGATTAATGACTAGTTGGCTGAGTTTTTGGCTGACCATGGTTATAGCTCCCTGAATCGGAGCTAAGCGATGAAGTAGAAATCCTTTTAGTAAAAGGGTCTACGGTGGTGCGCTTGGAGGGACTCGAACCCCCAACCTTCTGATCCGTAGTCAGATGCTCTATCCGTTGAGCCACAAGCGCTGGTCAGTTCCAAAGTCTAACTTATTTCGGGGAAGAAAAGCACGGGCGTCTAAGTTCATCCGTGTATCGATAGAGAAGTAATTGCCTCGACTCTCTAACTTCGTCACCATCACATAAGGAGCCACTGGTTCTATGAAAGTTCTTGCATTGCTATTAGTTGCAGGTATCCTGACCGGCTGCGCAGCAGCCGATGACAGCGGTTCTATTTCGAGCACCCAAAGCCAGCCACTCAAAGTTGTGACCGAGTCACCGTCTGAAGCTTCGGAAGAATCAGCGAGTGAGCCTGATGGGAAAGAAGCCGAGGCTTCGATGCAGGAAGCCGAAAACGAGCCGGAGGCAAGCGCTTCGGCTAAAACTCAGTCAGTGCAACCATCCGCGACCAAAGCTCCGCTGGCAGCCCAAAAAGCTGAGCCGGTTGAAACTCAAGCCCCAAAACAAACCCAAGACCCGGAACCAAAGCCAAAGCCGGAGCCCGTCGAATCCAAGTATTCAATGGCGAACATTGCAAAGAACAACTCGACCTCAAGTTGCTGGGCTGCTATCTCAGGCAAGGCATATGATCTAACCGCTTGGATCTCAAAGCATCCAGGCGGTGCTGGGGCAATCGTGAGCATTTGCGGTACGGATGCCACATCCGTTTTTCAGGGTAGGCATGGAGGGCAGTCAGCACCTGCATCGTCACTTTCTGCCTACCTACTGGGCGATGTCGACAGCTAATTCGTTTGTTGATTAGATAACCGCGCCGAGAATTACTTCGGGATTCGCCCCTCACAGTTTTTGTCAGGGCATGCAGAAAGCCCCGGTGTAAACACCGGGGCTTTCTGGTTTGGCAACCTATAGAAGGTTCGGTACTGTCTCGGCTACGGCTGTTGGTGAGAAGCCCCACTTTTCAGCGATTTCGCCCAAAACACCAGACTCACGAAGTGTGTCTAGGTTGTCGTTTATGGCTTCCTGTAATCCAGGGTTGTTCAGGCTCACAGGGAAGTTAGTCTGCCCGGGCTTGGTGGTTGAGACAACGCGCTCATCTGGAGCTGGAACATTAAAGACGGCACCCTCAACAGGTGTGTTCTTCAATGCGGCCTGTCCGGATGGGAAGGTGTCTACAACAACGCTGATACGACCGCTTGCGAGGTCAGCGTAAAGAGCCTGAGTGGTCTCGTAGAGGCTCAGGTCTTTTCCTAGAACGTTCTCCAAGTCTTCGTTCCAAAGAAATCCAAGAGTTGAACCGACCTTGTTTCCGATTAGCCCCTCAACGGAGTCAACGCCGCTTACGGAGATGAGTGTCAACTGATCGATGATGACGGGGTTGCTCAACAAAACGATTTCCGCACGAGCAGCCGTGCGGTACCAGCTACCTAGAGTTGTGTCTGCACGACCAGATTCGATCGCGGGAATCATTGCTGCACCGGTTCCAGGCTGCACCATTACATCTAGGCACTCGAGCCCGGCTATGGCGTTCAGGATTTCACCTTCGGCGCCGCTAAGTGACTCGCCGTCGATTGCCGAGAACGGTGGGTACTCGTATGCAGCGACCGTGAGGAAGCCGGCCTCGACAGTGGTGAGGTCAGGGTGTGCGGGCACACAATCTACGGTTGTCGCTACTTCGGTTGTCGCCTCGATAGTGGCGTCAGTAGCGCACCCCGTCAAGATGAATGAAGAGGCGGCTAGAAGCAGAACTAGTCTGCTGGCGTTCTTTGGCATATTTTTACTTTCGTTGCGCTGTTTATCAATCGGACTATTCCGATTGAATTCGGTTTTGGTCGCCTCAGACATGTCTTGCCAGGCGTTTTTCTATGGATGTAACCAGGGCTGAAGCTGGAATTGTTATGGATGCATAAACAGCTGCCGCTGCCAAGAAAACTGGGAGGTAGTTAAAGGTTTTAGTTCCAAGGAAATAAGCGGACTGCATTACTTCGCTGATGGTTATTACATAAGCCAGTGAGGACAGCTGGAACATTATTATGGCGAGGCCCATGAGGGGCGGGATTGCGATTCTGGCAGCCTGAGGCATAATCACAAAGCGAAAACTATCAAGACCACTTAGCCCGGCAGCACTCGCCGCCTCTAACTGGCCCCTCGGAACACTCTGGATGCTGGAGCGAATAGTTTCAGTCGCATAGGAGGCAGTTGACCAAGTAAAGGCAGAAACCGCAGCAACCATTGCAGACGGCACGATGTCGATCTGCGGTAGCCCCTGGTAGAAAATGTAGAGGAGCACTAATAGCGGGACACCTCGACCGACCTCGACCACAGCTATGACTATCCAGTTGAGTGGCTTCGGCGCGATGTCGATTAGCAATGCGAACGCTAAAGCCAGAGGAAGACCCAGAGCCAAAGATATTCCGGTGAGCTGCATGGCTGTGACTAGACCAGGCAGCAATTCGAGTACGTAACCGAACCAGGTTTGTAGATCCACTAGTTCACCACGTATTTCAGTCGACTCTTGGTGTCGGCTCTTCTGGCCAATACACCCAATGGGATGCTCAGCAGTAGATAAGCGGCACCCACAATTGCGAATGCGGCTAGCCCCTGCCCAGTGGTTTGAGCCTGCTGGCTAGCCCTGAAGGTCATTTCGACGACACCGATAGTTGATGCCAAAGCGGAATCTTTCATCAAGCCCATTCCGTAGGTCACCATGGACGGGCTTACGGTTCTAAAAATCTGCGGCGCAATAATTTTTGTTAGTAAGTCGAAGCTTCCAAGCCCCAAGGCCCTGGCAGCTTCTATCTGCCCGCGATCGAGAGTTGCAAGCCCTCCCCTATAAATTTCGCCTAAATAAACGGACGCAATTATCCCGAAGGTAAAGATTGCCGCCTGCAGTGGCGTGAGCCTCAGCCCAACTTCGGCGAGCCCGAAAAAGACCACAAATAGCCACACGAGTGGTGGCACACTTCTAATTATTTCTACCCAGACGCGGCCAATTCCCCGCACAATTAAGAAGGGTGCCGTTCTGGCTCCAGCCACCGCAACACCAATAACCGCGCCAATGGCAAAGCTGGACAGGGTTATAACCACTGTCCAAATCATGCCCTGAAGAATGTAGCCGATCATCAGCGACCCATAACCGCGCTGAGAAACTGCTTAGTACGTGGATGCTCAGGTTCACTCATGACCTGTGCCGGCGGGCCACTTTCGACAATACGACCATCGACCATCACGTAGACGCGGTCACCAACCTCCTTGGCAAAACCCATCTCGTGGGTCACGACCATCATGGTCATTCCATCGTTCGCTAGTTCTCGCATTACCGCAAGAATTTCCGCGCCCACCTCTGGATCCAAGGATGAGGTTGGTTCATCGAAAAGCATCACCATCGGGTCCAGTGAAAGCGAGCGCGCTATTGCCACGCGCTGCTGCTGACCACCGGAACATCTACCCGGATATTGATCAGCCTTGTCCTTCAGACCAACTCGGTCCAAAAGCTCCATGGATCGCGCTCTTGCCTCTTCCTTATCTCGACCTAAAACTCTGCGCTGAGCTAGTGAAATGTTTTCAAGAACCGTCAGGTGCGGAAATAAATTAAAGGACTGGAACACCATCCCGGCGTTTCGGCGCAGAGTAGAAAGTTCTTTCTTGCTGGCTCTCCTGTGGCCTTCGCCGATCTCGATTTGAAAATCGCCAATTGAGAGCACGCCGCTTGTTGGAGTTTCGAGCAGATTTATGCATCTAAGAAAGGTCGACTTTCCAGCACCAGAAGGGCCGATGATTGAGATCACATCCCCCGAGTGAATTTCAATTGAGACGTCATCCAGCACCCTATTGTCACCAAAGTCTTTGACTATGTTCTTAGCGCTTAGGTAGGGCAGTTCTCCTTTTGTCATTTCTTGGCTTTCTTGTTGTGTCTAGGAGCAATTCCGTTTAGTTCGAATCTTTTCAGTTCTATAAACTCCAGCCCGAACGAGGTTGTTCCGGATACCGGCGGAAAATGGCCAAAAATGTTTCGCACCCTGCCGTCAGCTTGGTCGAGGCTCGTTGTTGTATTTATTCGGGCACCAAGGACTTCCAGGATAATTTTTAGGGGGACCGTCCAACCGAATCGACTGCCACTCCAGATCGCAGTAACCAGGTGGAAGCATGTTTTGCATAGAGAGACTTAACCTGCCGGTGCGCATTACTCGTCTGGAAAGCAACGATTTTGGCTAGAGCCCAAACGTTCATTGGACTCTTTAAGCCTACCCTCTGATGCGCAGCAGCAGCCTGCATGCCCAGAAGAACCCTTGATCTCCCCGGCCAAAAAGTTCCCGTGGACTCCTGTCCATCACGCCAGAGCACCTGGGGAATGCCCCCAGTCAAGCCGGCGCTCGGGAAATGGATTTCACCATCACGTTCCCCTAATGCAAAAACAAGTGCCAGTCACTATGTGATTCAGCGATATTTTCTCGCTTCACTGCGAGACAAGCAGTTCGGGTAGTGACGAACCTAGGAGTGGGTTTCCACAACAACCAAGTTGGGAGCGTTCCAAATAGTCACATTGTCGTCCCGCCATCGAAAGTAAAAACCCACAACCCAGTGAACTGGGTTGTGGGTTTAGAGCGGAGACGGAGGGATTCGAACCCTCGAGGGGATTTTGGTCCCCTACCCACTTAGCAGGCGGGCGCACTAGACCGGGCTATGCGACGTCTCCATTTGCTAGCAAAGCCTACAAGATACTGGTCACTATCCCAAACCTAGTTTTAGGCTAGTTGGAGCAGCTGGTTGTTGCGGCGTTGGTTCCCTTTACCCAGCTTGGTAGTTCAGCGGTTGATGTTCCATCTACCGGCTGCCCGGTTCCGTCCGAGTTATTGGTAGGTGTTGGGTTTTGAGTTTTAATTGGAGTTGCCGTGGCCGCTCCAGACTCTTCAGCAATCACCGCACCTGTTCCCGGGTTGGCCTCTGCTAAGACGAGTGGTTGGTCACTCTTTATTAGGTCAAAGAGCTCTTGGGCGCGCTCGGGAGAGGCCGCAACCCTGCCTGCGTATTCGCCCTCTAGGTCATAGACCGGAAGCTGAATGAAAGTAATTTTGTCCAGGTCGACGTTGTTGACCTGTTTGGCAAGCCCGTAGATCACTCCAAGGTCAGTCAAGCTGTTGGAGAGCGTCATGTTGGACAGAGCGGCTGTTCCAAGCTGGAACATTTTAAACGGGTTAGCAAGTGCGCCTTCGTCTTTCAGCTTTCTCATCATTGAGGTAAGGAATACCTGCTGATTGGAAATCCGAGATAAATCGGAGCCGTCACCAACGCCGTGACGGGTTCGAAGGAAGGCTAGGGCTTCATCACCGATAAGCGTGTGGTCGCCTGCCTCTAGATAAAGATCCGTATAGCTGTCATCGATCGTGGTCGCGACGCAAATATCGACCCCACCGATTGCTTGGCTCATTGCAATTACACCCTTGAAATCGATCATCGCCAAATACGGAATCGCTACACCGGTTAGCTCCTGAACAGCAAGCAGTGTGCAGGCAGGGCCTCCCTTAGTCATTGTCGAATTGATCTGAGTAAAGTTCCTGGCCGGGAAAACTGCTCCACTTTTTGGATCTGGACATTCTGGAACCGAGACCATCAGGTCTCTCGGGATGCTCATGGCAACAGCATTCTTGCGGTCTTGTGAAATGTGCACCAAAATTATGACGTCCGCGAGCGCCGATCCGACTGGTCCGTAGGAGGTTGAACCCTGACCGACTCTGGTGTCGGAGCCAATCACGAGCATATTAATCGGACCGTTTATGTCGGCTGGGCTTGGAAGATCGAAGCTACTGCCATCTGTTGAATAAACCTCAATGCCTGAAGCACTTAGCTGACTGGTTATGTAGAAATAGCCGCCAGCTACAGTTGCCACGGTTCCCGAAAGAAGGGCAATCAATACCCAGACAATGGCCTTCAGCCATCCGCGTCGTTTGGGTTTTGAGTCCTCTAGGAACTCGTAATCGGAATCAGTCACTTAGGTCATTTCCAGAAGGTCTTATTTACAGTTCAGAGAATACTCGAATCGGGGGGATACTCGCCGGGATTCCAATCAAATTCACATCTAGCCCCCTGTCCGGTTACGCTCTGATTGCCCGCGAAAACAAAAAAGCCAGTTTCAACGAGAGTTGAGACTGGCTTCTAAGCTTCGATGGCGGAGGCCGTGGGATTCGAACCCACGAGACATTTCTGCCCACTGGTTTTCAAGACCAGCTCCATCGGCCGCTCGGACAGGCCTCCGCGGAAGAGTTTAGCGGTTATTGAATAAACTCAAGTCCCTCAAGTGACATCAGCACTTGAGCGACACCGTCTTCAGTAACGGAAGCAGTGACGGCACTGGCAGCAAGCTTTACTTCTTCTGGCGCCTGGCCCATGGCAAAAGCATGGCCGCCGAGACTCTGGGCCCACTGGAACATTTCAATGTCGTTCCTGCCGTCACCAATCACGACAACACGATTAGAGCTGTGGTTGTAGTGATCTCTTAGTTGGTTTAGAGCGTGACCCTTATCAATGCCCTTTGGAGCAATGTCTAGCCAGGCTGTGTAGCCAATGGCGTAGCTCACGGACTGCAAACCAACCTCGTCCATGATCTTCAGAAACTGATCAACATCGTGGTCCGGTGACAATACAACGACCCGGCTCACTGGGTGGTGAAGTAGCTCTTCTAGGGGTGTTTCAACGTTCTGGTCTCCAAGTGCATAGCTTGGGAAGGGTTTGTTAAACCGATAACCACCGTCTAGGTCCTCAACAGCAAAGTGCGCATTAGGAACAGTTTCGATAAGCCTTGCAAGTACCTCAGCCGGATCGAAGGTCTTTATGTCGTGGATTGAAAAACCCTTGGGGTGAGCACTATCCAGCTTGATAGTCACCGCGCCGTTAGAACAGACCGCGTGCCCGGTGTTGATACCAAGTTGCCTGATAACCGGGTAGGCGTTCGATGCGGCTCTGCCGGTTGCAACAAAAACGTGGTGACCCAAATCACGAACTCGGTTTATTTGAGCAAGCACATTCTCGGAGAGGTGGCCGTCATCGTGGACCAATGTGCCGTCTATGTCGATGCCGATCAACCATTTGTTATCTTCAACCATTTAGTTCTTGGGTCCAATCTTGTCGACGCCACCGAGGTACCCACGAAGCGCGGCTGGTATCAGAACTGATCCATCCGCCTGCTGGTGGTTCTCCAAAATTGCGACCAGCCATCTGGTGGTTGCAAGGGTGCCGTTTAGGGTAGCTGCGACAGCCGGTTTGCCATCTTGATCGCGGTAGCGAGTGTTTAGCCTTCTGGCCTGATAGGTGGTGCAGTTCGAGGTTGAAGTCAACTCTCGGTAATCACCCTGGGTTGGAACCCAAGCCTCTATGTCGTACTTCCTCGCCGCGCTTGAACCGAGGTCTCCGGCTGCCACGTCGATGATCCGGTAGGGCAATTCACACTTCTGAAGCATCTGCTCTTGCCACTCGAGCAACTTGGCGTGCTCAGCCTCAGCATCCTCAGGCTTGCAGTAAGAGAACATTTCAAGCTTGTTGAACTGGTGAACCCGAAGAATGCCTCGGGTGTCCTTGCCGTGACTGCCGGCTTCCCGGCGATAGCAAGTCGACCAACCGGCATAACGCATTGGAGTTGTTAGATCATCGAGGATCTCGCCGCTGTGATAACCGGCGAGGGCGACCTCGCTAGTGCCAGTTAGATACAAGTCATCGGCGGGAAGGTAGTAAACCTCTCCAGAATGCTCTCCCAAAAAGCCAGTGCCCTGCATGATTTCGGGCTTTACCAGAGTCGGAGTTATCAAGGCCGTGAAGCCAGCTTCGCTGGCTTGATCAAGCGCGAGCTGCATTAGGGCAAGTTCTAGTCTTGCTCCAAGGCCCTTCAAAAAATAGAATCTAGAACCAGAAACCTTGGCGCCGCGCTCAATGTCTATTACATCTAAGGATTCACCTAGAAAAACGTGGTCCTTCGGCTCAAAAGAAAACTCAGGCTTATTGCCGACCTCTTTGAGAACCACAAAGTTTTCTTCGGATCCGGCTGGCACCCCTTCAAGAACAACATTCTCGATTTTGTGAAGGACGACCATCAGTTCTTGGTCAGCAAGGTTCGCCTCGGCCTCGAGTCTTTTTACGTCGCTAGACATCTCCTGAGCCTGAGCGACTAGCTCTGCCTTTTCTTCCTTTGGGGCCTGGGCAACCAGCTTGCCATGGGCGTTCTGCTTTGCCCGCATAGCTTCGAACTGCTGCAATGCAATTTTTTTCTGTTCCGCAAGTTTCACAGCTAAATCAACGAGTGCCACGTCCGCGCCGCGGGCAGCCTGAGAGTCCCTAATTGCCTGAGGGTTTTCCCGAAGTAAGTTGATCTCAATCACGGAGTCAAGCCTACCTGCTAGCTAAGCGCTGCTTGGGATTAGCGGCTCTCCCGAAGTTTTTGAAGCCAGGTTTGGGCCGACTGGTAGTCCGGGTTTGCGTTATTACCGAGGTGAACAGAGTCAGAGTGGTCGGCTCTGGGATAAGAACCCAGAAACACCACCTTGGGGCTGAACCTATGAAGACCCATCAAAGCCTCACCGATAGCCTCGTCATCCAAGTGACCTTCAACATCGATGTTGAAGCGATACCTGCCGAACCGGTCGCCGACTGGCCTGGACTCAATTCGTGAAAGGTTGATGCCCCTAGCCGCGAACTGCTCAAGCATTTCCAGTAGCCCACCCGGACGATCATCCGGTAGCTCGACCACGACGCTGGTTTTGTCCTGGCCGGTTTTCGCAGGAGGTGATCCGGCTTTACCTATTTCGTAGAATCTGGTTTGAGCGTCCTGGTTCTCACCGATGTCGCTCGCGATAATCTCAAGGCCGTAAATTTCCGCAGCACCACTAGCTGCAATTACGGCGTGAGCAGTCGAGCCATTGGCCAACGACCTAGCAGCAGCTGCTGTTGATGCTGCAGGTATGTGGGTGTGAGACTTGAGGTTTTGACTCAGCCACTTCCTGGATTGGGCGTAGGCAACCGGATGCGTAAGTATCTCTTGGATGTCTGCAATTACGGTTCCAGGCCTAACCATCAGGTCAAATTTCACAGGTACCAGATATTCACCGTAGATCTGAGCACCCGCAATTGTTGCAAGAGCATCGCTGGTGGCACTGACGCCGCCCTCTAATGAGTTCTCAATTGGCGCTACTGCTCGATCCGCTAATCCAGACAAAACAGCGTCAATCGCCTCGGTAACACTTGCCATCGGAACAAGTTCAGCACTAGCTGCCCCGGGCAGCATCTTTGCCGCCATCTCGGTGAAGGTTCCGGCTGGTCCCAAGTACGCAATCTTGTTGTCATTAGACATGCCTCAAGATTAGGGCAGGCAAGAAACCTCCGATAGCAATACGATGCGTTTATGCATAAAAGAGGAGATGTCCAAAGACTGCGCGGCGTGCTGCGATTAGGCGCCGTAGTCTTTGCAATTAGTTCGCTGGTGCTGTTCATAGCACCGCGTTTGTTCACCGATCTTCTTGGACTACCTGGTTCCTTGAACCTCGATTGGTCGATGCAGCTATCTGGCGTGACGATACTCACTCTCGGGGGTTTGATGTTTGTGATCGCTCAGGCGGGCAGCGCTAATGCTGTCTTATGGGCTTCGCGGGTCATGATGATTGGCGCTTTTGGATTAGGTGTGATGACGCTACTGATTCCTACCGGCGTTACTTGGTTCGTAATTCTCTACGCGCTGATTGGTTTTGGTTTTTCATCCGCGTACCTGGTCTTCCTGACAAGGCGTAACCCTCAGACAGATTGATTCTCAATCGACCTTGGACTCAGCATCTTCCTCCGGGTAAAACTCCGCAGCCGGCAAAGACCAGAACTCTTCGAGGGTATGTATTCCGTTTTCGGAATACTCAGCCGCTAGTGCCTCTCCGACGAATCGCAGGTGCCAAGGTTCATAGCTATAGCCGGTAATAGCAGTCGTCTCTTCTTCGTAGCGAACAATGAACCCAAATTGCCAGGAGTTGCTGGCCACCCACTTACCCGCAGCAGTTTCTCCAAAGCAGGTCATTATTGCGCAGCCTTGGGCCGGCACAGAAACATCAACGGCCAAGCCAGTTTGGTGTTCCGAGTGACCGGCCTTTGCACTTCTAACAAGAGCGCCCGCCAAACCGTACTGACGAGTTTTTGATTCAAAGAGTTCCACTTGATAGTCATAGGTTCGATAGGCGGAATTCACGAACAGCTGACCGTAGCCCTCGGCATGCATTTGCTCCGCCATCAGAACAAGCGCATTGGCCGCCGAAGACGCTAAAACTAATTCTCTCGAGTTGTCCAAAGACTTACTCGAGGGCATGACAACCAAGCTCGACGGTGCGAAGTCGATTGGGTCTAATGCCCGCTGCTTGTTGACAACCACCAAAGGCTGGTTAGCCGATTCAATTGTGAGCCGCGGGTAGATGTAATCGGTTAGCCCTAGGGTCGGGGGCACGAGGCCCTGGGCAGCACTGATCCTGTTTTGCTCGTTGATCATTTCGAGCTTTGGGCTTGCAAGGATTCCAGATTGAATCAGCAGGCCAAATCCCAAAATTGATAAAAGAACCGGAGGCCCAAAAATAAATAGGGGACTCCGTTTCCGAGGCGTAGACTTAGGCATCTCTAAACCCTAAATCCAGGAGACTAATTGGCCACGAACACCTCTCGGGATGCCGCAAAAAAGGCAGCCCAATCTGGAACCATGACTCCTAGGCAAATTTGGATAGTTCTCATCGGACTCATGTCTGGAATGTTTTTGGCAGCTCTTGATCAATCTGTGGTTGGAGCCGCTATGCGGACGATCGCCGATGACCTTTCTGGTCTTTCGCTTCAAGCATGGGCAACCACGGCCTACTTGATAACCGCAACTGTCTCGACGCCCATCTACGGAAAACTCGGAGACATCTTCGGTCGCAGGCCTCTGTTCATGATTGCAATCGTGATTTTCATAGTTGGTTCGGTAACCTCGGGCTTTGCAACCTCCATGGCCGAACTGGCCGCTTTCCGAGCGCTGCAAGGCATGGGCGCTGGAGGGCTGTTTTCACTGGCCTTCACAATTGTTGCCGACATTGTTCCTCCAAAGGAAAGAGCGAAATACCAGGGCATGTTCCTGGCGGTCTTCGGCACTTCATCTGTACTGGGCCCAGTTGTTGGTGGCGCACTTGCAGGAGCCGGCGAGATTCTGTTTATCGATGGCTGGCGCTGGATTTTCCTGATGAACATTCCAATTGGTGCCGTTTCGCTATTTATGGTGGTTACGTTTCTACATATTCCGAATAACCCAAGACCTCAAAAGATCGACTGGTGGGGTGCAGTCACAATCGTGTTGGCCGTCGTTCCGTTCTTGCTGATCGCAGAGCAGGGCCGCGAGTGGGGCTGGTCCAGCCCAATGGCTATCGCAATGTATGTCACCGGAGTGTTTGGAATTGTTAGCTTCATCATGATTGAAAAAAGGATGGGTTCTGCTGCTCTGATCCCACTTTCTTTATTCAAAGAGCCAACTTTCGCAAGAACGCAAATCTTAGGTTTTATTCTCGGTGTTGGGATGTTCGGCGGAATGATTGTGCTGCCCCTGATCATCCAGGTGGTTTACGGGGCCAGCCCAACTGAGGCCGGCTTTTTGATGCTGCCAATGGTCGCCGGAATGATGACGGCAACAATTACCTCCGGACGCATCACCTCTAAAACCGGTAAGTATCGAATCTTTTTCAACACTGGAACCGGTGTGTTGTTCCTGGGGTACCTATTTATGCTTTTGATGATGGATGCCTCAACCCCAATCTGGGTCATCTCAATCGGAATGGTGATGATCGGGCTCGGCTTCGGCCAGCTAATGCAGACCACAATGATTGCGAGCCAGAATTCGGTTGCCGCAAGAGACATTGGTGTGGCTACAAGTTCCGCAACTTTCTTCAGGCAGATGGGTGGCACCTTCGGTGTTGCGGTGTTTATGTCGATTCTGTTTGGTCAGGTTGGAGACAAAATAACCACCGCCTTCCGGCGCACAGACGTTCGTGAGGGAATCGCTAGTGCAACTAGTGACCCGCAAGTATTAGCCAACCCGGACAATGATGCGATTATCGAAATACTCCAGAGTGGACCATCGGGTGCAAGTGAGATAACGCTCGATTCCTCCTTCCTGATTGGCGCGGATGACAGGCTGACACTGCCCTTCAGAATCGGCTTTGTCGAGTCATCTCTGACTGTGTTTTTGGTTGCGATCTTCTTCGTCGGGGCAGCCTTTGTAATTAGCTGGTTTATCAAGGAGATACCGCTCCGAGAAAAGAGTGCCTCGCAAGAAGTTGCAGATGCGGCGAACTCCGCCAAGTAGTTTTATCGGTTAGGCTTTTCACGTAACACCACGGGAGTTCGGTAAACCGGACTGAGAGGAAGACTAGAAATAGAGTCTTCGACCGTCAAACCTGATCTGGGTAATGCCAGCGTAGGTAGAGACCTCTAACCCGTGCCTACTTATAACCAAAAGGCACGAAAATGAAAAAATTAGCAATACTGGCAATCAGCGCTTTGGCCCTAACCGGTTGTAGCGCTCAAGACATAACACTGGTTCGCCTAGCAGCCCACGACTCCTTCGTCATCAGCGATGAACTTGTGGCCGAGTTTGAAAGCCAAACTGGATACGAACTAGAAATCATCAGACTCGGTGATACCGGGTCACTAACAAACCAACTAGTGCTAACTACCAACGCGCCCGTTGCAGATGCGTTCTTTGGCATCGATAACACATTCGCTGGAGTGGCCACCGACAACAACATTGTTGACGGTGAGATGCAAGCAATCGACTACGGGGATGTTTGCTTCAACTATGACCTTGACTGGTTTGCAGAGAGCTCAATTGCCCCTCCGACTTCTTGGCGTGAACTAGGCCAGGATCAATACGAGTCTCTGGTCGTTGTGACCAACCCAAACTTTTCCTCCCCCGGATTGGCATTTCTGGCAACCACTCACGCCGGCTTTGAAACCAGCGCTGAGGTTTCCGACTACTGGCGCTCACTGAAAGATAATAATCTCAAGGTAGCCGCTGGCTGGGAAGATGCTTACTTTGTTGACTTCACTCGTTACGGCGGTGACCGCCCGATTGTTTTGAGCTACGCATCGTCGCCCTCAGCCGAAGTAAAGGAAGACGGTACACCGGGGTCAGCTGCACTTCGAACCGAGTGCTTCAGGCAGATTGAATATGCCGGAGTCTTAGACAATGCGGACAACGCCCCTGGCGCCAGAGCAATTGTCGAGTTCTTGCTAGGCGATAGCTTCCAAGCTTCAGTTCCGGAAAACATGTATGTCTATCCAATTAACGAAGCCATCGAGGTCCCAGAGGCCTGGGCAAAGTTTGCACAGCCGGCAGATAGCTTGCTGGGTGAAGCCTCAGACATAAACGCCAATCGCGACCAGTGGTTGGCCGACTGGTCGGACGTATTTGACAACTAGCTTGGAACTGTTCGCAACCACCGCACTGATTGCACTATTGAGTGCGGTGGTTGCGACAATCCTTGGTTATCCAATCGGAAATTGGTTGGCAGGAACAGGTCGCAAAACAAGGCAACTGGTCTCAGCGTTTTTGCTGGTGCCTTTCCTTCTGCCGGCGTTTCTAATTGGAATAACCCTGCTTCCGCTCCAGCCCAATGCCTTTAATTCCATTACTGGAATACTTTGGATCATTGGAGCGCATGTTTTTATGAATGTGGGATTCATGGCGCGCGTGGTTTCGGCAAATCAAATACCCGCCGATCAAATGGAGGCCGCATCACTTGATGGGGCAAGCGGCCTAATAAAGCGCTTCGCAATCGAGCTTCCACAGCAGCTGGCTGGAATGCTGTCCGCTGGTTTGTTGGTCGCACTCTACAGCGCGACAAGTTACGGGCTTGTGCTGACACTGGGAGCGGGCAGAGTCGACACTCTAGAAACCGAGATTGCAACGGCAGCGCTGAGGGATCTAGATCTGAGTCTTGCACTGGCGCTAGCGCTGTTGCAAACAGCGCTGACCCTGTGTTTTTTTTACCTGGCAAGATCAATCGGTGCCGAGCCGACTCCGTTATTTGGCGAGAAAGAAACAGCCTCGACTGGCTCCAAACTGGGTGGGGTGTTAGCGGCTTTATTATTGGCCGCGATAGTGATCGTGTTCGCAGGGGTTTTTGTAAGAGCCATAACTTATGGACCGGGTCTAGTCGAGAATTTTGCTAACCTTGCGGGTCGAGGTGGCAGACAGATCCTGAATATCTCAGTTGCCGAGGCTGCTCTAAACAGTCTTCGAAACTTGCTTGTTGCGGCCCTGATTGCGCTTCCCGTTGCTTGGCTTGCTGCCGGAAGAAAAAAGACTAGCTACTTGGTTCTGCTACCGATCGGTATTTCCCCGGTCGTTTATGGTTTGGTGTTTTTGGTTCTAAGCGGATACCTGCCTTCGGCACTAAGTGGCACTTGGCTCCTAGTCCCGATTGTTCAAAGCCTTTTCCTCATCCCGCTTAGTTACCAGGTACTCAGGCCAGCGAGGCAATCAGTTTCCACGGAGATAAAAGACGCGGCGCTTCTAGACGGAGCTTTTGGTTGGAAAATGTTTACTCAGGTCGAGGGGCCCCTTGTTCGAAAGCCACTCAGTGTTGCTGCAGCCTTTGTTGCCCTGGGCTCGCTTGGTGAATTTGGGGCGGCGAGCTTTCTTGCCTACGGATCACAAGCGACATTGCCGCTTGTGATGTTCAGGTTGATTTCAAGGCCGGGGCCGGAAAACCTGGGAATGGCCATGGCTGCGGCAAGCCTATTTATTGCTGTTGCGCTGGTAGTCGTCTGGATTATTTCACTTGAAGCACGTACTCAACGCCAAGAGCGTTGAGACGATTTGTGATTACCTCAATTGACTCTGGGTTTTGATCCACAACAACAAATTTTCTTTGCAGTTCAAAGGCCGCCTGCGCGGTAGTCCCAGAACCCGCAAAAAAATCAAGCACCCGATCACCCGGTCTTGAGCTAGCACTAATTATTCGTCTGAGAATGCCAAGTGGCTTTTGGGTTGGGTAGCCGGTTTTCTCTTTTCCAGTTGGTGACACAATCGTGTGCCACCAGACATCGGTCGGAAGCTTGCCTCGAGCCACCTTCTCTGGAGTCACTAGACCGGGAGCCATGTAAGGCTCACGGTCGACGGCGGTGCTATCGAAAAAGTACTTTGCTGGGTTCTTCACGTAAACCAAAATCGTGTCGTGTTTTGCCGGCCAGCGACTTTTTGACTTTCCGCCGTAATCGTAGGCCCAGATAATTTCGTTTAGAAAACACTCTCTGCCAAACAGGGCGTCCATCAAAACTTTTGCGTAGTGGGCCTCTCGATAGTCAAGATGCAGATAAATCGTCCCGGTTTCGTGGAGCAACCGATAGGCCTCGATGAGTCGGGGTTCTAGGAATGCCCAGTAGTCGGCGAAGTCGTCGTCGTAGGACAAAACTGATTTGACTACCTGCTCGTATCTCTTGCCTTGAAAGCCGAGGTTCCCAGTCGCACTCGAAATGGAGCTGCGGTTTGTTCTTACCTGAGAGCGACCGGTGTTGAATGGTGGGTCGATGTAAATAAGCTGAAAAGACTCATCCTGCATAGATTTAAGTGCTGCGAGGTTCTCCCCGTTGATAACCTCGTTAGTAGCCATAAGAAGAAAGGTTAACAGCATGAGCACTCAGGTAGTGAAAGATAGCGATAACGACCGCTTTGAAATTTACATGGATTCTTCTCGGGTAGGACTGCTAGATTACGTCGTCAAGGACGACGAGATTCACCTGGTCCACACCGAAGTGAACCCTGAACACCAAGGCAAAAAACTAGCCGCACTTTTGGTTCGCGAATCTCTTCAAGACATTAGGGAAGCCGGCGATAAGAAGGTTGTTCCGGTCTGTTCCTACGTAGTCAAATACATGGAGAACAATCCAGACACTCACGACCTTCTAAAGGGAACCATTGAAGAAGCTGTTGCTTCTTGCAGGTGGCCGGGGGCTAACTAGTCCCAAGTACTAGGAGCCGGTTCTTTACCCTTGGGTAATGCTGCGTCTTTGGCCCATCTGACGATCCACTTTGGTAACTCGGGTCGTTCTCCGGGCCAGCCACCGGAGCCGTCCATAACTTCCTGCGGGGTGAGAGTGCCCCAAGCGCGCTTCAGGAACCGTCCGCGCATAATCGCTTTGGCATAGATCTCACCATTTCGGACAAATCGCTGCTCGATGTAAACGGCTATGTCGTCCCAACCGACCACCTTGGTCTCGAGATCAAATTTTTGCCAGGGCTCAAGAGACTTGCGGTAGCTAATCGTTGAGTTGACGACTATCGGGTACCAGCCTTTTTTGTTCCAAATTTGCCAGATACCTGTTCTTAGACCCTGGTCGTAACGACCGAGGTCCATGAGTGTCAAAAATATGCCGTTGTTCATGTGGTTGTAGACATCCAGGTCGCTTGGCATCACCCGAAGGGTCACCGACGAAACCTCGTCGATAGTCACCTTTGATCGACGACGCCAGGTCAGCTTGATGAAAAGGATTCGAAACCAGAGCTTCACCAGATAACCACACGCTCTTCTGGTGCAAGCCACATTGGATCTGATTCAGTGGTTTCGAAGGTGTCGTGGAAGATGTCCAAGTTTTTCACAACCTGGTTGCACCTGAATTCGGCCGGAGAGTGTGGGTCGGTGGCCAAACGCTGAATAGCAATTTCATCTCGGCTGATACCGCGCCAGCACTGGGCCCAAGAGAACAAGAACCTCTCGGCAGCAGTCACTCCGTCTATGGTCGGTGGCTCCTTGCCGTCAAGTGAAATCAAATAAGCCTTCCAAGCAATACCGAGACCTCCCAAGTCTCCGATGTTCTCACCGATGGTGAGCTCGCCGTTTACCTTGTTGCTGTCATCAAGCTGGGTCGGACTTAGCTCGTTGTATTGATCGATAAGAGATTTCGTTCGCTGCTCGAATGCCTTTAGGTCCGCCTCGGTCCACCAGGAAACCAACTTGCCATCTCCGTCGTACTTCGCACCTTGGTCATCAAAGCCGTGACCAATTTCGTGACCGATTACGGCCCCGATGCCGCCGAAGTTCATGGCGTCATCGGTATCTTCAGAGAAAAACGGTGGCTGCAAAATTGCCGCGGGGAAGACAATTTCATTCAGACCAGGGTTGTAATAAGCGTTCACGGTCTGAGGTGTCATGTGCCACTCGTCGCGATCGATTGGTGATCCGATTTTCTTGACCTGGAAATCAAACTCCCACGCGGAAACATTTTGAATGTTTTGCAGCAGATCTTCTCGCGAGATAACGATGCTCGAGTAGTCGTGCCACTTAACCGGGTAGCCAATCTTCGGAGTGAACTTCGACAGCTTCTCTTGAGCCTTTTCTTTGGTGGCTCCAGTCATCCACTCGAGCTTGTCAATACTTTGGCGATAGGCCTCAATGAGGTGAGCCACCAAGGTGTCCATTTGGGACTTGGAGCTTGCCGGAAAGTGCTTGTCAACATAAATCTGACCGACAGCTTCCCCAAGGCTTCCTTCAACCAAGCTGACGGCACGCTTCCATCGTGAACGATTGACCGGCTGGCCAGTCAACTTCGTTCCATAGAAACTGAAGCGCTCAGCTACAAAATCGCCGGAGAGATAAGGAGCGTGAGCTCTGATGTAAACCCAGCTCAGCCATGCCTTTAGAGCATCTAGGTTTTCAGCTGTCAACACGTCAACGAGCCCCTCGAAGAATGAAGGCATCATAACTACATTCCATTCCAGGAATGAATCGGTGAGACCTAGGCCCGAAAGGTATTCGTCCCAGTGAATGCTCGGTGCGAGAGTTTTTAGTTCCGCAAAGGTTTTGAGGTTATAAGTCTTTTCAGCGTCTCTCGCTTCGACTCTGCTCCAGTGCTTGGAGGCAATCTTGGTTTCGAGCTTCAAGATTTGCTCCGCCTTGGAGTCGGCTTCTGCTTGAGGCAAGCCAGCCAGAACCAACATGCGTGAAATGTGCTTTGGATATTCTTCACGAACATCCTTGTACTTCTCGTCGGTGTAGTAATCCTTATCCGGCAGACCTAGGCCGCCGTTATAAAAATGAACGAGGTACCGCTCTGGGTTACCGGCGTCATTATCGATGTAACTGCCCCATAGCCCGCCAACGCCCATGCGCTCGAGGTGGCCCATCAAACTGTGCAGCTCCTTGAGGTCAGAAACTGCTGCGATTTTAGATAAACCCTCAACCAGTGGAGTGGCTCCAAGCTTCTCAGCTCGATCTTCGTCTAGGAACGATGCGTAAAGATCTCCAATTTGCTGGCTAACACCTGGAAGTGGGTTGTTGGACGCCTCTTCAAGGATTTCCTTGACGGCGAGTTCCGAATCATCGGCCAGCATATGGAAGCTACCGAACACGGCTTTGTCCTCGGGTATCTCGGTTGAATCCAACCAGCTTCCATTCACATGGCGGAACAGGTCCTGGGTCGGTTTGGTGGTTTCACTTAGTTCGGCTTTATCTAGCCCTGGTTTCATTGACATGCTTCCTAGTGTAAGTCAGTGCATTGTCACTTGGCTGACAGCTGATGTCCCTCAATAAGATCCTCCTTTACTACGGGTTCGCGCCGATAGCAGATCCGCAAGCAGTCATGCTCTGGCAGCGGACCTTGTGCGAGGCTCTCGGGCTAAAGGGTCGGATTCTCATCTCCCCCCACGGGATAAATGGAACCCTCGGTGGCAAGATGGAAAGTCTAAAAAAATACGCCCACGCCACCAAGGAGTTCAAGGGTTTCTCCAAAATTGACTTCAAGTGGTCTGCCGGCACCGGTAATGAATTTTCAAAACTCATGGTGAAAGTGCGAAAAGAGCTGGTTACCTTCAATACCCCGGACGAAGTGCAAGTTGACATCACGGGCGTGGTCAATGGAGGTAAGCATCTAAAGCCACAACAGGTCAATGTGCTAGTTGATAAGCGCGGCGACGATGTTGTCTTTTTTTGACGGCAGGAATGCCTTCGAGGCCGAAATTGGCAGATTCAAAAATGCAGTCGTGCCTGACATTCAGACCACTCACGATTTCGTTACGGAAATCGAATCGGGCAAGTACGACCACCTCAAAGACAAGCCGATTGTGACCTACTGCACCGGTGGCATCCGGTGTGAGATTTTGAGCGCGGTAATGCTAAATCGCGGATTCAAAGAGGTCTATCAAATCGAGGGCGGCATCGCACGCTACGGCCAAAAATACCGGGATGCAGGGCTCTGGGAGGGCGCTCTTTACGTATTCGATAACCGCATGGCCGTTAATTTTTCAAAAGACGCATTGACCCTGGGAACTTGCGTGAACTGCTCAGAAAAGACTTCGCAGTTCCGAGACTGCGAAGGACCTGGCTGCAAGGATTTAGTGTTGCTGTGCGAGGACTGTTTTACCGACCCAAAGAACCTAAGGTGTGACGAAAGTCACATTCGGGGTAGAAATAAGCTCAGGCAAATAGGTTAAGGAAAAAACCCTCGGGTTCTTGCCCGAGGGTTTTCCTATTAGGAGGGTATGCAATCTATGAGAATTACATGGCTCTAACTCTAAAAGCCAAGCGGTGTCGACCAAGTAAAAGTCAGGGTTTCAACATCAAGCTCTCAGTGCTTTCTCAGCTTCAAGAGATGTCAGATTAGTCAGCAACATCTTCATACTGCTGGCCGTGGTTGCGCATCCCCTCATGCTTGCCCTTGCCTAGCTTTTTCCCGCGAGGTTCAAAGCTGGCGGCGTCATCTGCATCGTAGTTGAGGCGAAGAACTCCACTCGCGTTCGCGGTTGCAACTCCAGACGCGTCGGTGGTTACAGTCACAAGAATCGGAGCCGATTCATCCGAAGGGTAGAAAGCAAAAACCTCCACGCCCTCGATTGGACTTGCCTTGAAAACTAGATTGCCTGTGACGGTTCCAGCTGCAATCTCCGGCCTTATCAGATCGAGATTTGCATCAAGTACTGGATGAACGCCGATTACATGGCCACGAGTTGTCGGCTTAGTTGTTGGGGCCTCGGTTGCGCCGGGCTCGAGGCGAAAGATCTCGTAGTTGGCGCCCTTTACAACTTCTCTCAGTTCTGTAACATCTGCCGGGATCCCGATGATGGTGGCTGACAGAGTCGCAGTGTTATGTTCTTTTCGCATTTGGCCTTCGTTGGCCCTGTCAGCGTGCATGCCGCGCTCGATTTTAGGTTCGGAGCTATTTGGTCCTTGCGAATCGTGAGCCAGAGATGGAAGCGCGAATGCCAGCGCACCAACTGCCAGGCTGGCGGTTGCCGCGATGGCAATTGTCGATTTTATTTTCATGTTCTTTCCTTTGTTTGTCGGACAAGCAACAAATTAGTAATCCAGATTGGGAAAGAAACTAAATTTCAGGTAGTTGAGACGCTTTTAGCAGTGGGCTGCCAGACAAGGCATATTTCTGGCAGTTAGCTGAGGGCTAGAGGTAGCGCCAGCGGAAAAGCTCAATTTTGAATCGAACCGCAATGAGCCGCATGGTGACAATCAAAATTGCCGCGATAGCGACGTCGAGGTACTCGGGGGTGTTCAGGTAGCCCAGCAGCACGACAGCCCAGCCGCCAGCAAATGCGATTACTGCGTAAGGCTGGTGGTCATGAAACGCTCTCGGGACTTCATTAATCAGGACATCTCTCAATACACCGCCGACAACTCCAGTAATTACGCCCATCAAAACCGCAATCATCGGGCTCATGCCTGCGACCAAAGCAAGGTGAGTGCCACCAGCTGCAAATATTCCAAGGCCAACAGCGTCGGGGATCACAATCGCCTTTTCGGTCAAGTCAACGTGGGTTGCCCGGTAGAAAAACGGCAGAGCCAAACCCACCAAAATAAGCGCCCAAACCCAAAATTCTTGCTCAACCCAAAAAAATGGCCTTCTGTCCAACAGCACATCCCTGAGGGTTCCGCCCCCAAAAGCGGTGACCGCTCCGATCATCACAACGCCCACTAGGTCAAAATGCTTTCTAGCCGCTTCCAATATCCCGGAAAGCGCGAACGCCAGCACCCCTAGTGCTTCTAATGAGCTTAGAAATATCTCTAACAATTCGCTTCCCAATTTAGGTTCTCAATAACCCTAATAAGGCGGCGCCCGGATTAGCAAAGATTGCCCGACTAAATAGCCACTCGGCGATAGACTGACCTGACCTAAGAACCGCTCAGGGAAGCAGGTAACGTGGGCTTTCTAGACAAGGCCGAGGCGCGCATTGAGAACATAGTTGTCTCAATGTTTTCCAAGCTATCCAAAAAGCAACTTCAGCCGATTGAAATCTCTCAGGCTGTCAAAAATGCTATGGACGTCGCAGCGACTGCTCCAGGTAAGGACCGGAAACTAGTTCCCCATAGATACCTGATCAAACTTAACCCTCAAGATAAAGACAACCTCTCCGACCAGCTTCTTCGAGCCATAAGTTCAGAGGTTGCAAACCATGCCGGGCAGAAGAGCTATCAACTGACAGGTCAACTTGAGCTGAAGGTTTTAGCTGACCAGAAAGTCGCCAAGGGGCGAATTCAAGTTGGATCTGCGGCAGTGGGCAGTTTGGTGAGCTGGAAACCGATAATTTCCTATGGCAGCGAGCGCCGAGAGCTATCTAGTGGAACTACTACTTTTGGCAGGGACGATAGCGCCGACGTGGCGATAGATGATCGCGGCCTGAGCCGGATTCACTTCGAAATCGCATTCAATGGAGACATTGCAGCAATCAGAGACTTGCAGTCGACCAACGGAACCTTCGTAGACGGTTCGAGAGTGAACGAGGTGGTTCTTAGGTCTGGCAGCAAGATAAATGCCGGTAGGACTGAATTCGATTTTGAGCTATTGGCCCTGACGGGTGGGCCAAATGAGTGAGCTTGCCCTATTTCTGATTCGTATTGGTTTTGTTGCGGTGCTCTGGGTGTTTATTCTGAGCCTGCTTTCCGTTATTCGCGCTGACCTGTATGGCAGGCGAGTTATCAGTCGCATAGCTAAGCAGAACGCTCCCCTGCTAACCGCAGGTTCGGCTGCGAGCCTGGGCATAGACGATGGCGATAGTTTTAATCCGACCGAGATCGCGGTGCTTACGGGCCGGGCCGCCGGAACTAACATCCCACTCGAGAACAAAAAGGAAGTGCTGATTGGCCGCGCTCCGAGTTCGGACATGGTAATCAGCGATGACTTCGCCTCCTCGATCCACGCAAAGCTCGTCCATGTGGGGGAGGACTGGGTCTTACAAGACCTGAACTCCACCAACGGCACCAACCTAGACGGCAAGAAAATAACCACCCCGGTGACCATTAAAGCTGGGATGACGATACGAATTGGAACCACGACCTTTGAGCTGAGGTCTTAGTCAGTTGGCGATCAAGACCATTAGCTATGCAGCCAGCGACATCGGCAAGCACCGCAGTTCGAACCAGGATTCCGGTTATTCCGGTTATCAGCTGTTCTTCGTGGCGGACGGCATGGGCGGTCACGCCGGAGGAGACATCGCGTCGGCGATTACCTCGCAGCGAGTTGCACTAACCGACAGCAAATACGACACGGTTGAAGAAGCCATTGAAACCCTGAAGGCCGGAGTTCTGGAGGCCAACTCCATGTTGACCGGGACCGTAGTTGAGCATCCGGAACTTCAAGGAATGGGAACCACGTTTTCAGGGCTTTTGGTGCACAGAAGTCAGATCATTACCGCTCACATCGGTGACTCCCGTATCTATCGAGTTCGTGCCGGTGAGGTTACTCAAATAACCAAGGACCATTCGTTCGTTCAAAAGCTTGTAGATCTTGGCCGAATTACTCAAGCCGAAGCTCTAGTTCACCCCCGTCGATCGGTGCTAATGCGCGTGCTCGGCGATGTTCAAGGTGACCCGGAGCTAGATATTGCCCTGCACGACGCACTGCCCGGTGACCGCTGGATGATTTGCAGCGACGGCCTGAGCGGCGTGGTCCCGGATGAAGTGATGGCCAAGATTTTGGCTTCAAATATTCCAACCGAAGAAGCCGCCGAACTTTTGGTGGGCGAAGCCCTTGAGCATGGCGCCCCGGACAACGTAACGGTGGTTATCACCGACGTTGTCCGCCCAACCGTTAAGGCAGACTTTGAACCCGGCGCTCACTTCGTTGGTTCAGCGGATCATGAAGTTGTCATTGAAGAGCGCAAGGGCGGAAAGATACTGCGTCTTTTCAACCCACTGAGTTTGCTTGAGCTGCTACAAAGCCCAGAGGACCCAGCCCAGTATGCACCTGAGTCCGAAGAGCTTCTTGAAAAGATTTTGGCCGAGACCAGACGGAAGCTACGCTGGCGCGCGGTCAGAATAACTGCGCTTTGGCTGCTATTTGCTGGCGTGATGGTCGGTGTCATCTTCGGCGCGTACCAATACACCCAGACCCGATACTTCGTTGATGTATCTGACGGTCAAGTCACTGTCTTTCAGGGCATCAAGGAGCAATTGGGGCCCCTGAATTTCTCAAGCCCTTACCTAGTGTCGGATATAAACATCGAAGACCTCCCGCAGTTCCAGCAGACCCTGATTGAAAGATCCATCTCGGTTGAGTCGTTGGATGATGCGTTGCGCCTGATCGAACAGCTTCAGGACGGAATCAATGAGTAACGTCTCTCTAACTCAAGCGATTCCAATGCTGCTGAAGGCTGTTCCACGCTCCAGAAACTTTGAAGCAGTGTTGCTTTTCTGGGTTGCCGGTATTCACGCTTTCGCCTTGGCCCAAATTCAACTTGCAGTCAGTCAGCGGATGTCTTGGGACATGCTCTACTACTGGGCACCGCCAACGATCAGCGCATGGATACTGCACTACGTGCTCAGGAAGTATGTACTGAACGCTGATGGCCTGCTGCTGCCCCTGGCTTTTTTGCTAAACGGTCTAGGCATCGCAATGATTTATCGACTTGACTTAGCCGAGATAACTCGAGGTGGTCAGGACTTGTTTGCCGAGCGCCAGGTTTGGTTGAGCTGCTTTGCAATGTTGATTGCCGCAATCGTGGTTCGGCTGGTTCGGAACCCACTGGTTCTGAGGCGTTTTCCATATTTGGCAGGGGCGGCGGCCGTGGTCTTGCTGCTACTTCCGGCGGCACCGGTCATTGGCAGGACCATAAATGGTGCGACATTGTGGATTGCCATTGGAGATCTGAGCTTCCAGCCAGGCGAAATAGCGAAAATTTTGTTGGCGATCTTCTTCGCGGGCTACTTAGTTTCCAGAAAAGGCCCGCTTTCTGAAATTGGATCTCGAGTGTTAGGGATGAAGATTCCGAGCGCGAAGGACCTGGGTCCAATATTGCTGTTCTGGATCGCGTCCATAGCAGTGCTTGTGATCCAGCGTGACCTTGGAACGTCGATTCTGTATTTTGGTTTGTTTTTGGTCATGATCTACACCGCCACCGGTAGAGGCTTTTACGTCGGTATTGGATTGGTCATGATGGTAACCGGAGCCCTAGTGGCTTCGAGACTTTTTGGCTACGTCGGTGCTCGCTTCGATGCGTGGTTGGCTCCGTTTGCGACCGAGAACTACACCGCTCAAGGTGGCAGCTACCAGCTGGTGCAGGGTCTGTTTGGCATGGCTCACGGCGATGTTATCGGCGCGGGACTTGGTTCGGGTTTCCCGCAGTTGATCCCACTTGCCGAAAGTGACTTTATATTCGCAGCGCTCGGGGAAGAGCTTGGTCTAGCCGGAATTTTCGCGATTTTGGCTATCTATCTGCTGATCGTCTACCGAGGTCTGCGAATTGCAAACACCCATCAAGATGATTTTTCAAAGCTGCTTGCATTGGGGCTCTCATTTGTACTTGGTCTTCAAGTGTTTATTGTTGCCGGGGGCGTAATGGGCCTGTTGCCCT